>PPYF01114391.1_pt1 | contig 34883 bp, 26 predicted proteins | sample 1559871 | NCBI WGS metagenome assembly PPYF01 (sample SAMN08240021, study PRJNA423297) | Human gut metagenome, whole genome shotgun sequencing project.
AGTCGGCCACACAGCCATGCCTCCAGATGGCGGGCGGGGACAAGCCCCGCCCCTACGCCCGGGCCTGTGCGGTCATCCGTGTCTGTAGGGGCGGCCCTTGTGGCCGCCCGGACTCACGACTCCGGCCGGGTGAAGTGGGCCAGGGGGTCGGGCCGCTCCCACAGCACCACCGCCCCGGCGGCCAGGGACTTGGGCACGTCGATCAGCCGCTGGTTGGCGCTCCCCCGGAACAGGGCGGCGTAGGACTTCTCCGCCTCCACAAAGGGCCCGTCCACCAGCACGTCCACCTGCTCCAGCAGGGCCAGCGCGTCCGGCACCTCTCCGGCGAGCAGTCTCTTATAAGTATACCCCGTATAGGCCCACACGTTCAAGCCCCTTTCCCGGGCGATGCGGGCCAGGGCGGCACACTCCGCCGCCTGGCAGAAGGGCTCCCCGCCGGAGAGGGTGAGGCCGTCGGTCAGCGGATTGCCGGACAGCTCCGCCGCCAGCTCCGCCACCGAGACCTCCCGCCCCCCGGCTGGATCGTGGGTGCCCGGGTTGTGGCATCCAGGGCAGCGGTGGGGACAGCCCTGGGTGAAGACGGTGAACCGCAGGCCGGGGCCGTCCACGATGGAGTCGGATACGGTATTGGCGATGCGCATGGCGCTTCCTCCCTCAAACAGCAGGGCCGCCGCGGATGCGGCGGCCCTGTTCGCTTTATGCGTCGTCCACCACCTGGAAGATATAGAACTTCAGGTAGAGGGACTGGTCGGCCCCCCACAGCACCGGATGGTCGGGGGACTGGGTGCGGTACTCCACCTGCCGCAGGCGGCGGCGGGCGTCCCGGGCGGCCTCCCCGATGGTCTTGGTGAACAGCTCCGGCGTCATGAAGTGGGAGCAGGAGCAGGTGGCCAGATAGCCGCCGTTTTTCACCAGCTTAATGCCCCGCAGGTTGATCTCCCGGTAGCCGGTGACCGCCTTCTTCACTGAGGCGCGGGACTTGGTGAAGGCGGGCGGGTCCAGGATCACCAGGTCAAATTTCTCGCCCTTCCGCTCCAGCTCCGGCAGCAGCTCGAACACGTCGCGGCAGGCAAAGCGTACCCGGTCGGACATGCCGTTGAGGGCGGCATTCTGCGTGGCCTGGGCCACCCCCAGCTCCGAGGCGTCCACCCCCAGCACCTCCGCCGCGCCGCCCTTGGCAGCATTGAGGGCGAAGGCCCCGGTGTGGGTGAAGCAGTCCAGCACCCGGCCGCCGCGGGCCAGGGGCTGGATGGCCAGCCGGTTGTACTTCTGATCCAGGAAAAAGCCGGTCTTCTGCCCCTCGGCCACGTCCACCTGATAGCGGACGCCGTTCTCCACAATCTCCACCACCGGATCGAAGGGGTCGGACAAGAAGCCCTTCACCCGCTCCATGCCCTCCTTGAGGCGCACCTTGGCGTCGCTTCGCTCGTAGATGCCCCGGACGGAGATGCCGTCCTCCTTCAAAAGATCCACCAGCAGAGACAGAATGGTGGATTTCAGCCGGTCGATGCCCAGGGCCAGGGACTCCACCACCAGCACGTCGGCAAACTTGTCCACCACCAGGCCGGGGAGGAAATCGGCCTCCCCGAAGATCACCCGGCAGGAGGAGGTGTCCACCGTGTCCTTGCGGTACTGCCAGGCGGCCCGTACCCGCCGCTCCAGAAAATCCCGGTCGATGACGGCCCCGGCGTCCCGGGACAGGACGCGCACCGCGATGGTGGAGGCCCGGTTGAGGAAGCCCACCCCCAGGGGGTAGCCGTTGTAGTCCTCGATGCGGACGATGCCGCCGTCGGCGGGTTCGCCCAGAATCTCTGCAATCTCGTTGTCGTAAATCCAGGGGCCGCCGGCCTTGAAGGCGCGGCCCTCTCCCCGCTTGAGACGGATGGCGGGCGTGTCTGACATGGTATCTCTCCTCTACAAGACTGGTTGAGCAGGCCGATGTGGGCATCGGCCCCTACGAGGCAGCGCTAGGGCTTGTTTGAACATTGGCGATGTGCCCAGCGGCGAGGGATTTGGGACCGCTGGCAAGCAATTTTTTCGCGGGAATCCGGACGGATTTCAAGGAAAAATTGCGCCGTCCAGGGGACAAAAGACCCGTCGATTGGGCATGTTGATATTTTTCAAACAAGCCCTAGGCTTGTCCCCGTCCCTATTACACCGAATGCTTTACCCGGTCGCGCTCCTCCGCCCGCTTGCCGTTGTTGAAGCGGTCCAGGGTTCCCACCAGATAGCCGGTGATGCGGCGGATGCGCTCAAAGGGCACGCCGTCGGCTTCGGTGCGGCCGCAGCCGGGGCACTGGTCGCCGATGATGCCGGAGAAGCCGCACACCGGGTCACGATCCACCGGGTGGTTGACGCTGCCGTAGCCGATGCCGCTCTCCTTCATGCAGCGGATGACCTTCTCGAAGGCCTCCAGGTTGTCGGTGGGATCGCCGTCCATCTCGATATAGCTGATGTGGCCGGCGTTGGTGAGGGCGTGGTAGGGAGCCTCAATCCGGATTTTATCGTAGGCGGAGATGGGGTAGTACACCGGCACGTGGAAGGAGTTGGTGTAGTACTCCCGGTCGGTGATCCCCTCGATGGAGCCGTAACGGGCCCGGTCCAGCTTGACGAACCGGCCGGACAGCCCCTCGGCGGGGGTGGCGATGAGGGAAAAGTTGAGGCCCCGTTTGGCGGCCTCCTCGTCCATGCGGGCCCGCATGTGGGAGATGATCTCCAGGCCCAGCACCTGGGCCTTCTCGCTCTCCCCGTGGTGGACGCCGACAAGGGCCTTGAGGGTCTCGGCCAGGCCGATGAAGCCCACGGTGAGGGTGCCGTGCCTGAGCACCTCCCGCACCTCGTCGTCCCAGTCCAGCTTGTCGCTGTCCAGCCACACCCCCTGGCCCATGAGGAAGGGGTAGTTGTATACGTGCTTGCGGCACTGGATCTCAAAGCGCTCCAGCAGTTGCTCCACGCAGAGATCCAGCATCCGGTCCAGCCCCTCGAAGAAGACGTCCAGATCCCCCCTGGCCTTGATGGCCAGCCGGGGCAGGTTGATGGTGGTGAAGGACAGATTGCCCCGGCCGTTGCAGATCTCCCGGCTGGGATCGTACACGTTGCCGATGACCCGGGTGCGGCACCCCATGTAGGCGATCTCGGTCTCGGGATGGCCGGGCCTGTAGTACTGCAGGTTGAAGGGCGCGTCGAGGAAGGAGAAATTGGGGAACAGCCGCTTGGCGGAGCACCGCACGGCAAGCTGGAACAGGTCGTAATTCGGCTCGCCGGGGTTGTAGTTGACCCCCTCCTTGACCCGAAAGATCTGGATGGGGAAGATGGGGGTCTCTCCGTTCCCCAGGCCGGCCTCGGTGGCCAGCATGACGTTCTTCATCACCATGCGCCCCTCCGGGGAGGTGTCCATGCCGTAGTTGATGGAGGAGAAGGGGGTCTGGGCCCCGGCCCGGGAGTGCATGGTGTTCAGGTTGTGGATCAGGGCCTCCATGGCCTGGTAGGTGGCCCGGTCGGTCTCCTTCACCGCCCGCTGGTGGGCGAAGGTCTGGGCCCGCTCCACCTGCTCCGCCGTGCCGAAGGCGGGGACCAGGGCCGCCCGCTCGGCGGCGGCGTAATCCCCCCAGTCCTCCAGGGTGGGCGCCAGCCCGGTGTCGGCCTTGAGCTGCGTCATAAGGGCCTTCAGCTCCCTCTCCGGGTCCTCCCGGCCCTCCAGCAGCATGAGGGCCCGGGCCAGGTTCTGGCGGTACACCCGCGCGAAGGTCTTGCGCACGCCGTCGGCCATGCCGTAGTCGAAGTTGACCACGCTCTGGCCGCCGTGCTGGTCGTTCTGGTTGGACTGGATGGCGATGCAGCATAGGGCGGCGTAGGAGGCGATGTCGTTGGGCTCCCGCAGGGTGCCGTGGCCGGTGGAGAAGCCCCCCTCGAACAGCTTTTTGATGTCGATCTGGCAGCAGGTGGTGGTGAGGGTGAGGAAGTCCAGATCGTGGATGTGGATGTCCCCCTCCCGGTGTGCCCGGGCGTGGTCGGGGTTGAGCACAAACATGTCGTAGAACTGCTTGGCCCCCTCGGAGCCGAACTTGAGCATGCTCCCCATGGCCGTATCCCCGTCGATGTTGGCGTTCTCCCGCTTGATGTCGGAGTCCTTGGCCTTGGAGAAGGTGATGTCCTCATAGGTCTTCATCAGCCGGGTGTTCATCTCCCGGGCGCGGCTGCGCTCCTCCCGGTAGAGGATGTAGGACTTGGCGGTCTGCACATAGCCGTTGTCCATGAGTACCCGCTCCACCAGATCCTGAATGTGCTCCACATCGGGCTGGGCCTGCCCCTCCACCTCCAGGATGGAGAGCACCTCGTCGGCCAGCTTTCTGGCCTCCTCCCCCCGTCCGGGCTTGTAGGTGGCGTTGAACGCCTTCTCAATGGCGCGGGCGATCTTCTCCTCGTTGAACTCGGCCAGGCGGCCGTCCCGCTTGCGGATCTTTGTCAGTGTCATGGCTGTCCGCCCCCTTCTTCCTTCATGAAAAAAGCCAACACAGGGAAAGACACCCCGTCCAGGCTTGGCACTACATCTTGTGTTCTTATGTTCTTGATGTCTCCTATGATACCGTATCTTGGTTGGCCCGTCAAGGCACAAAACAAAAAGCGCGCCCCAAAAACAGGGCGTGCTTTTTGGCGGTTTCGCTGATTTTGGAACAGGGGACTTGACGGGATTTACAGCAGCACCAGGCCGTATTTCCGGGCCATCTCCTGGAGGAAGGCCGCCTCCAGCTCCCCGGTGCCGTCCCAGAAGGCCCGGCCCTGGTAGAGCCGCAGGGCCTGCTCCAGCAGCTCGGGCACGTCGGTCCAGAGGCACAGCGCATCTTTCACCGCGTATTGGTTCTCGGCAAAGGTGTAGAGGTCGTCCTCGTCGTAAATGGCGATCTTCAGCGCGCCCTGGGGGGCGTTCTCCTCCGCCTCCAGAATATCCTCCAGCAGATCGGAGGTGCACTCGATGGTCTCCCCCACATCGATGTCGGGCGTAATGAACCGGGCCTCCTTCTCACTGGCGCAGGGAATCACATCGGGGTCCCGCCTGGGCGGGACAAAGGCGGAGAAATCCACCGCCTCCACCGCGGCGCGCAGGGCGGCCACATGCTCCGCCGTAGTGCCGCAGCAGCCGCCAAAGATACGAACGCCTGCCGCCGCGAAGCCGGCGGCGTAGGAAGCGAACTCCTCCGGCGGGCAGTGGTACACCGCCTGCCCCTCCACCGTCTCGGGCAGGCCCGCGTTGGGCTTGGCAATGAGCGGGACGGTGGTGTAGGGGGTAAGGCGGCGCATCTGCTCCAGCATCTCCGCCGGGCCGGAGGAGCAGTTCAGCCCGAAGGCGTCCACTCCCATGCCCTGCATGACGATCAGGGCGGCCAGCACGTCGGTGCCCGAGAGGGTGCGGCCGTTCTCGTCGCAGGTAAAGGTGACCCACACCGGCCGATCCGACACGCTCTTGCAGGCCAGTACCGCCGCCCGGGCCTCGGGCATGGTCATGGTGGTCTCAATGAGGAAGAGGTCCACCCCCGCCGCCGCCAGGGCAGCCGCCTGCTCGGTATAGATGGCCACCAGCTCCTCAAAGCTGCTCTCCCCGAAGGGGGCGATGAACAGCCCCGTGGGGGCCATGTCCCCCGCCACCAGAGCGCGGCCGCCGGCAGCCTGCCGGGACAGCTCCACCAGCCGGCGGTTGTAGTCCGCCACCTGCCCGAAGATACCGTGCTGCTCCAGCCGCACCCGGTTGGCCCCGAAGGTGGGGGCGATCAGCACCTGGCTGCCCGCCGCCACATAATCCCTCTGAAGCTCCAGCAGGGCCTCCGGGTGGCCGAGCACCCACTGCTCTGTGCACGCGCCGGCGGGCATGCCCCGCTTATACAGCTCGGAGCCGGTGGCTCCGTCCAGCAGGATGGGCAGGGATAAGGGGGGGATGGTGTCCATAATTGTTTTATTCCTCCTAAAATTGCATGGATGCATGATTGGGAGATAGTATATCACAAAACGATACGGGAATGCAAGTACAGCCTCATATACTCCCTTTATACATTTGGACTGATGGGTTCCAACGCCGTCGATTTAACTAAAAAGTCACATTAGTAAGATGGCGTATAATAGATAAGTCTTGTTGAAATCGAATTTCCTCCTATTTTTTCTTTTACATTAATTAAAATAATATAAGTGATTGACAAGAAAACTTGGCACAAGTATAATCAAACTGTGCAAAGAAAACTTGGCAGGCAAAGGTGATAATATGAACAAAGAAGAAATACTCAAAATGAGTCGTGAAGAGAATGAAGGCAGACATGATGAGTGTGAAATGATGGCTTATGGAACAGCTTCGAGAGTAGGAATGCTTGTAGGCGCAATTATATGTGCCGTATTGGTCTTTGCAAGCGAACTACTTTTTCATATCCCAGAAATCGGACTGGTTGGCTGGCTTGTATATTTTGCAATGCAAGGCAGTGGCAGTATTGTATTGTATAAAAAGTTGAAGAACCGCCGAAATCTGATTTGGGGAATTGTTGAAATAATTTTTGCCATCGCATTCGCCACTGCACTTGTAGTCAAAAGCGTGGTGTGTCAATGAACGAAAAGCTGATATTAAAAAACAATCTCAAAGCAGCTCGCAGTGAAAAGGGCTTATCTCAACAGCAGCTCGCAGATATGGTCGGTGTATCCCGCAATACGATCAGTTCAATCGAGACAGGACAATTCAATCCGACCGCAAAATTGGCGTTGATTTTGTGCATAGCCTTAGACAAAAAATTTGAAGAACTGTTCTTTTTCTAAAAGAACACAAGGAGGATATTTATGGACAAGCAAACAACAGGAACTGTGATTGCCGCAGCAAAACAGTGGTGGATGAAGGTAAACAGAAAGCCCATGAGAATGAACGCACTGGATGGTGCTGAATTTCCTTACATCGTCAAGATTGAATACATAGTTGATGGAAAGGCGTACACAAAAAGAAAATGGATCAGCGTCGGAGCCCCTGTTCCCAAGGTGGGGAGCATTGTGCAGGTGATATACAATGCCGATAAGCCGTCCAAAGCAAAAATACTGTAAATAAACAAGTCTCCACAAGGTTTCAAAATCCTGTGGAGACTTTTCTTATATATCTCTCCGTCACTTCCACAAATGAATTGTTCGGTAAGCCTAAATCAGTCCGAAGGGTAAAAGGGAACTCATATAGGCAAAACAAAGGGGGGCCGGGAGTATCCGCGGCCCCTCTTTGTTTATCCCAGCTCGTTGATTTTCTTAGTGGCGGTGTGGTAGATGGGCTTCCACTCCACCTTCTGCACCAGTGCGGCAATGGAAATGGGAATGTAGGTAAACATAAAGATCGGGAAGGTGAGGACATACCCCAGCTTCTGCACCGGCGCGGCGTCGATGTGACGCCACTCGGACAGCACCGTGATCAGCCCATAGAACAGCAGGCCCACATAGAAATTCCACACGGCGGAGCCCATGAAGCCCACGGTCTCATGGATGATGCGGGTGGCCAGATAGGCCGGCTGGGTGAGGCAGGCCGCCAAGATCACACCGTTAAAGAGAATCATCAGCAGGGTGAGCAGCATGCCGGGCGCCACCGTCACGAACATGTCGTAGCAGGAGGTACCCAGGCGGCCCCGGCGGAAGCAGCCCTTCAGCAGGGGGAGGGTGTACTCCCGGTCCACCTGGTAGAAGCCCTTAGACCACCGCAGCCGCTGATCCCAGGACTGACGGAAGGTGGTGGGCTGCTCGTCGTAGACCACCGCCTTGTCGCAGTAGCCGATCTTCTTGCCCTGGATGGCGCAGTCCACGGAGAACTGGATATCCTCGGTGAGCAGGTGGAAGGGCCAGCCGCCGTTGTCCTCGATGACCCGGGCGGACACCAGGAAGCCGGTGCCCGACACGTGGCAGTTGGTGCCCAGCAGGGTGCGGGGGAAGTTGAGGAACCGGGCCTCCCGCAGGAACCAGATGGAGTAGCCGGCGGAGATCCAGTTGGCCGCGAAGTTCTTGGAGTTGCGGTAGCAGGTCACCGCATCGTAGCCCTGGTCAAAGGTGCGGTTCATCTCGGCGACAAAATTGGCGTCCACCAGATTGTCCGCGTCAAAGACGAAGTAGCCGTCATAGCAGTCCTTCCCCTCCTCTTTGAGGCGGCGGAAGAGGTAGTCCATGGCGTAGCCCTTGCCCTTATGTACCTGGTCGAAGCGCTCGTACACGAACGCGCCGGCCCGGCGGGCCGCCCCCGCGGTGTCGTCGGTGCAGTTGTCGGCCACCACATAGAGATCCAGCAGCTCCTTTGGGTAATTCTGCCGGTTCAGACTCTCCAGCAGTTCCCCGATGACCCCCTCCTCGTTGCGGGCGGATACGATCACGGCGAAGCGGTGCAGGCGGCTTGGCTGGTGCCGGTCCTGCCAGCGGCGGCGAACCAGTCCCACCACCACATAGAAGCCCTGGTACAGGTAGAGCAGGGTAAACAGAACCACCACAGCAAAATTGAGATGCTTGACAAGTTCCAACATAGTCATTCTTGTAATCCTCCATAGTTTGGGCGGATGGAGCACGCGCTGCGGGAGACGCCCCGTTTGCGCGTAGTGCCTATCATACCACGTTTCAAAAAGATTACAAGAGTGTTACATACCAATTAACAGATTATTAAGAAAAAGTTTTTATTTCTTTTATACAAATGTAAGGAACCGCCATGCTGTACTGACAGGATTCCCCAGTTCGTCACAGCCGCGCAGCACCGGGGGCCCCCGGCGCCGCGCGTTTGCGATTGTTACATTTTCTCCGGGGCCGCCACGCCAATGAGGGCCAGGCAGTTGGCGATGACGGCGCGCACCGTGTCGGCCAGCTTGAGGCGGGCGGCGAGCACCGCCGCCTCCTCACCCTTGATACGGCAGGCATTGTAGAAGCGGTGAAACTCCCCGGCCAGGGTCACCAGATAGCGGTTGACGCCGGAGGGATCGTAATCCCGGGCGGCCAGGCGGATGACCTCGGGCAGTTGGGACAGGGTTTTGATAAGGGCCTTCTCCTCCGCCGTGGCGTAGAGGGCGGGGTCTACCGCCGCCGCGTCGGGCACGAGGTGTCCCTCCTCGGCCAGCCGGGCAATGAGGGAGCAGATGCGGGCGTGGGCGTACTGGACATAGTAGACCGGGTTCTCGCTGTCCTCCCGCACCGCCAGATCCAGATCGAAGTCCAGGGCGGAGGTGGAGGAGCGGGAGTTGAAGAAGAAGCGGGCGGCGTCCACGCTCACCTCGTCCAGCAGATCCCGCAGGGCGATGGCCTTGCCGGAGCGCTTGGACATGCGGACGGGCTGGCCGTCCTGGAGGAGATTGACCAGCTGCATCAGCACGATGATCAGCCGGTGGGAGCCGTCCAGGCCCAGGCCGTCCAGGGCAGCCTGGAGGCGGGCCACGTGGCCGTGGTGGTCGGCGCCCCAGATGTTGATGGCCTTGGAGAAGCCCCGCTGCTCCAGCTTGTTGCGGTGGTAGGCGATGTCGGCGGCGAAGTAGGTGTAGAAGCCGTTGGCCCGGCGGAGCACGTCGTCCTTCAGGTCGAGCTTGTCCACCTGCTCCTGGCTCTTGCCCTCGGCCAGGAACTTCTGCTTGAGCAGGGCGGTGGTGTTGAGCCACAGGGCCCCGTCCTTCTCATAGGTCCAGCCCTTGCCGGCCAGCAGCTCCACGGTCTCGGCCACATAGCCGCTGTCGTGGAGGGATGACTCCAGGAACCACTCGTCGTACTCGATCTTGTAGCGGCGGAGATCCTCCTTCATCTTGGGGATGTTGACGGACAGGCCGTACTCGGCCATGGCCGCCTGCCGCTCCTCCTCGCTCTTGTCCTTCCAGCCGGCGCCGTGCTGGTCGTAGAAGCCCCGGGCCAGCTCCTTGATGTCGTCGCCGTGGTAGCCGTCCTCGGGGAAGGGGACGTTCTCCTCCCCCAGCACCAACTGGAGATAGCGGGCGTCGATGCTCATGGCGAACTTGTGGATCTGGTTGCCCGCGTCGTTGACATAGAACTCCCGCCACACGTCGTAGCCCGCCCGCTCCAGCACGGCGGCCAGGGCGTCGCCCAGCACGCCGCCCCGGGCGTTGCCGATGTGCATGGGGCCGGTGGGGTTGGCGGAGACGAACTCCACCATCACCTTCTCGCCGCGGCCTTCGTCCACCGCGCCGTAGGTCTCCCCCTCAGCCTGGATGTCAGCGAGCACGCCGCCGTACCACTTGCTGCCCAGGGTGAAATTCAGAAAGCCGGGGCCGGCGATCTCCACCTTGTCAAAAAAGGTCCCAGCCAGATCCAGATGGCTGACGATCACCTCGGCGATCTGGCGGGGGGCCTTGCGCAGGGCCTTGGCCCCGGCCATGGCGAAGGAGGAGGCGTAATCCCCGTGGGTGACATCCTTGGGAATCTCGATGGTGGCCTTGACCTCCGCGCCGGCGGGCAGCAGGCCCTCCGCCGCGGCCTTCTCATAGGCCGCCTGGGTCAGAGCGGCGACCTGCTCCCGGGCCGCCTGGATCATGTTGGACATGGTTCTATCTCCTTTTCGATTCATCTCTCTGTGTGCCGCGCAGCCGGCCGCCGCGCGGGATAGTCACTGCTTGATGGCCGGCCCCTTCTCCCGCACGTGGATGCGGAACAGGTTCTGGCCCGCCAGCGCGTGGTCGATTTCGATGGCGTAGTCGATCTCGATGCTGCCGCCCCTGGCGTCCAGCTCGGCCCGCATCTTGCGGGTGTTGATGCCTACGGACAGGGCGCCGTAGGGAGTATCGTACATGGACAGATGCCGCCGCCCCTCCTCAAAGACCATCTGGGAGTTGACCTCCCCCACCCGCAGGAGCGTGACCCGGTCCCGCTCGATCTGGAAGGTGGTCAGGGTGCCCTCCAGGCCGGTGAGCTCGCTCTCCTGATAGCTCAGGGTGTAGCCGTCATCCCCGTCGGGCTCCAGGCAGCCCTCCGTGACCAGCTCGATGGTGTCATCGCCCTGTGCCTCAAAGGACTGCTTTCCCTGGATGGAAATAATCACGTTGTTCTCCATGGTTGTTCCTTCCTTGTCCCACGTTCAAACTGCAAATTGCACATTATTATACCCAATGTAGCCTCAGATGTAAAGGGCTTTCCCCTCAATATTGGCTGATATCCACCTGCTCCACCGCCTGGGCCACATCCCAGCCCAGGAAAGTAGAGGCCAGGCGGGAGAAGTCCTCCTGCCGGTCGCTGACGAAGCAGCGGCAGCTCCCCCGCCCGGGCCCGGCCAGGGCGTCCCGCTCCCGCAGGCAGTCCGCCGCCGCCCGGGCGCCCTCGGCCCCGGAGTTGATGAGGCGCACCTCCGGTCCCATATAGGCCCCGATGACCTTCTCCAGCAGGGGGTAGTGAGTGCAGCCCAACACCAGGGTGTCCACCCCCGCCTCCTTCAGCGGGGCCAGGTACTCCGCCGCCACCGTCTCAATGACCACGTCGCCGGGGCGGAAGCGGCCGTTCTCCACCAGGGGCACGAAGAGGGGGCAGGGCTGGGCCAGCACCCGGGCTGCCGGGTTCTCCGCCCGGATGAGCCGCTCGTAGGCGCCGCTGCGGATGGACGCCTGGGTGCCGATGAGGCCGATGCTCCCGCTTCGGGTGGCCCGGGCCGCGGCGCGGGCCGCCGGGGCCACCACTCCCAGGACCGGGATGGGGTTCTCCGCCGCCAGCACGTCCAGCGCGGTGGTGGACACGGTGCCGCAGGCGATGACGATAGCCTTGAGATCGAAGGTGCGCAGGAAGGCCACGTCCTGCCGCGCGTATTTCACAATGGTCTCCCGGGAGCGGCTGCCGTAAGGTACCCGTCCGGTGTCCCCGAAATAGACGATATCCTCCTCCGGCAGCAGGCGGCACAGCTCCCGTACCGTGGTCAGCCCGCCCAGGCCGGAGTCGAACACGCCAATGGGTCTGTCATCCAAGGCGATTCCTCCTAATAAAAAGAGCGCAAATTTGTTATCTGTATAATGATATGCGAAAATTTACCGGAAGACAAGGGGCGTTTTCATGTTTTCCGACGCTCTCCCCGTTTGACATTTTGGCGGGGCTGACTATAATATGAGGTAGGGGATGGCCGTTCACGCCCCGCAACGTCATGACAGCGAGGAGGTTTCGTGTGATGAAGCTGGAACTGACGACCAAACAATTCCGGCGCCTGCTGGATATGGCCTATATCGGCAACTGGATTTTGAACTCCACCCGCGGCGACGACCGGTTCAAGGATTACGACGACGTGGAGAGCCTGCTCTTTGCCAAGGCCCGGGAGGAGGGCATGGGCGTGCTGGCCGAGGACTGGCAGGGCGAGGTGGTGCCCTCCCGCGCCTTTGCCGAGGGCGGCATCCACGAGGCGATCATGGAATATGAGAACAACGTGTTCTTCGATATCCTGGCCGAGGATCTGGCCCGCCGGGATATGGAGGACGCCTCCATCGACCAGAACAACTATGAGGAGCTGTCCAGCCGCATTGACGCCTATATTGCCGAGTTCGAGCAGCACGGCACTGACAACATTCTGGTGGACAGCGACCAGCTATAGGCCAGACACACAGGGGCGGCGAACCGCATACGCGGTTCGCCGCCCCCTTTTTGTTCCGTTCATGTCTCCTGGAGCATCCAAATTGGGAACAGCACGCCGTATACTGTATCCAGGGAGTCGCGGCCGGCCTCAATGGTGCCGCCCGGCCCGTCCAGAACGGTCACGGTGCAGACCGTCTCGGACAGATACTCCGCCTCGGCCAGCTTCTCCCGGAAGAGGGCCAGCGCATCCTCCGCCCAGGCCGCGTCATAGGCCGCATATCCCTCGTCTGTGGACGTATCCCCGGTGTAGCCCGCGTTGAACGCGTCCAGCCGCTCCCAGAGTGCATCGTTTACCCGCGCCAGCGCATCCACGGGCCGCACCGTTATCTCCACCTCGGAACCGTTTCCCGTCGGGACGGCGGCCCCCACGGTATAGTCCGCCTTGGCGTACAGCTCCTTCAGCAGGCCGGCCGCCTCTCCGCGGATCTCCTCGGTGGGGAATTCAATTATCAGCAGGTTGCAGAGCGCCTGTACGTTCTCCTCCGCAATTTGGGCGGACAGGCTCTCCTCCGTCTCCCCCAGGGCGGTCAGAAACTCCGGGTCATACCCACGCCCCAGTCGGGCATCCAGCAGGCACTGGACATAGCGGGCCGCGCCGAAATCGGCGGGCACGCCCGGCTCCACCTGGCCGGAGAGCACCTCGAGGCGCTCTACCGTCTCCCCCGCCGGAGGCGTGGTGACGGGCTGCGCAGCGGTTTCCGTGACCCTCCCGTTCAGGCTTAGCTCCACCTTCCCGATGTAAGCCCCAGTGAACTCCATCTCCAGCTCCAGACGCCCCGGAGCGGCATCCAGGGTAAAGCCGGCGTCGGCTGGGATGCCCAGCACATCCAGCTCCATCTGTCCGCTGCCGTCCAGCTTCTCCAGCGCACCGCCCCGCAGGACCGCCTCCCCATGCATGTCCAGAGCAGGCAGCCCCTCCACAGCGGGCGCGTCCTCCATAACACCCAGCATACGGGCCCGCTCCAGCAGGGCGGGCAGATCCACCGCCCAGCGATAGGTGGTCCGTCCACCGGAGGCGCTGCGGGTGAAGTTGCCGTCGTCCAGGAGCAGGCGGACGGGCAGGGCGGAGTCCATCACCGTCTCCCAGGGGCTGGAGCGGTAGTAATACCAGCTATGGCCGTACGCCTCCACCAGCAGCTCGCCCAGCGTCCCGGGGAGCGACAGGGTGTTCACGGCAGGCAGCTCCCCCACCTGAGTACTCACCCAAACGTCATCAGGTAACGGCTCTCCCTCCAGGCTATAGAGCTGTACGCCCTTTTGGTAGAGGGTGCCGCTCTCCCGGTCGTAGAGGGTGACGCTGTGGTTTTCGAGCTGGGCCAGCTCCTCCGGGGAGAGACCCGCAAAGAGGGTGTCCCCCAGACCGCCCAGATCCACCTGCTGCTCCTGCTCCATGCGGTAGCTGCCGTCCCGGGTGAGCTGTTTCACTTCCATCGTCAGCGAGGCGGTGTCGTGCTCCTCCTCCCCGTACAGGGTGGCGGAGAGGCGCATGGATGCTGTGGACTCATAGCCCTTGCCCGCCTCGCGGGGAATGGTATCCCGTATCGCAGCCCAAATCCCGTTGGCGGCGGTAAACCGGCTGTCCAGCTCCGCCGTCAGGGCGGCGTAGTCGGTCAGATGGGCCGCCTCATAGGTATCGTCCCAGTATACGTCCAGCCCCAGTGCCTCCGCCGCGGCCCGGACGGGGATGTAGGTGTGCCCATCCCGTACAAAGGGGGCCGCCCCCATGTCCAAGGTGGTGATCCGCCCGCCCTGGGTGACAGTCAGCTCAGTGGCCCCCAGGACCAGCTCCAGGCTGTCGCCGTTCTCCAGCGCCGCCGCGATGCGGCTCCCGTCAAAGGCAACCTCCGCCCCCAGCCCCTCCAGAAAGGCCCGGAAGGGCACCATGGTGCACCCCGACGCGGCCAGGGGGGCCGTGCCGCCGAAGTCCAGATACGCCCCGTTCAGGCTCACATTGATGCCGTCGGGGTAGGGCATTCCCATTTCCTCCTTCTCCACCCGGAGGTACTCGTCCCAGGGGTCCCCGAAACGGGCATAGCTCCACCGATCGTAGTCCTCGTTGTACCGGTTCAGCGCCGCCCACATCTGGGCGTCGTACTCCGTCCAGTAGTCGTCCCACTGGCCGTCCGTCCAGGTCTCCTCCGCCGCGTCCTTCTGCTCCTGGGGCCACTCGCCCCAGGGGCCATACTGCTGGTACAGGCTGAGTTCGGCGTCCCCCTCCGCCGCCAGCGCCGGGGTAAGGCAGCCCAACAGCAAAAGGGCCGCCAGGGACAGGGCAAGTCTCCGTTTCATGGGTACAGCCTCCTGTCTATTTCGTTTTCCAAACTCATCGTATCACTTTTCTTTACCCTTGTCCATCCTCCTGCCCATTTTTTGCAAAAAAGTGCCCCTCTGCGGTGCAGGGGGGCACTTTTTTCCATACTTATTCCAGCTCAACCCGGATATCGCCAAACAGAATGTGATCCACCCGTTCCAGGGGGACGGGCGCGTCAAAGTAGGTGGTGCCCTCCATAAAGGTCCCGCCCGCCGTGCCGCTGCCGCCATCCACAGGGATTTCCGTCCCGTCGGCCAGCACCAGGCGGATCCCGGTGTCGGCCAGGGTGGCGCTCTCCGGGGTGTCATAGTGTATGCGGTAGGTGAGGCTGAGGGAGGAGAAGGACAGCTTTTCCAGCACCAGTGTGTTCTGGTGCGTCTCATCGTACCACACCGCCCCGGCGGTGTCCGCTTCCACCACCGCTCTGGGTTCGCCGAGAATCTCCAGACGGCAGCCGCCGTACTGGAGGTGATCCAGCTCACGCAAATCCAGGGGCGCGTCAAAATTGCGGACGCCGGTAAAATAGTCGGTTCCGCCCTGTCCGTCGGGGCCGTGACTGCCCTTCCCACCGCCGCCGTCAATCGTCACGGAGGACCCGTCCTTGTAGACCAGTTCCAGTTGGAGATCGACAAACTCCCAGCTTTCCTCCACCGGGTAGGAGATGGTATAGGAGGCCGCCAGGGGGGAGAGCGTCAGTCCCTCCAGGGTGACCATCCGCTCCGTCTCCTCATCCCATCGGACGGCCCCTATGGTGTTGATCTCTACCTCCTTTCCCTGGTAGAAGGAGTCCAGGGAGAAGCTCCACTCCCCCTCCAGATACGTCTCCCCGGCATCCTCCGGCTCCCGGGGGCAGAGAATCAGGTCGGTGATGGTCAATGTCTTGGAGGTGCCGTCCACCCAGTTGGCCCCGTTTGGTCCGCCCAGAAGCATGAACACCAGCTCCAGGGAGTTGTCCCCCGGGGTGTCGTCCGGGAGGAACCGGGCCTTCTGCATGCCCCAGTTGAGCCGCTCCCCGGTGTCCGCGTCGACCAGCCCCACACCGTGGGCGATGTGATCCTCCTGCTCCCCCATGTCGGGCAGGACGGTGCCCTCCGGGGCCTCCAGCCGCAGGCGGAGGTAGAGGGTGTGCTCGTCGGCGATGGCGGCCAGAGGGGTGAGGGTGACGCCGTTGCTGGTGACGGGGGGCAGGTTGGTGGCGCCGATCTGATCCAGCAGCTCCTTCTGCCCGTCGTCCAGCGGGGCGCTCTCCAGGGTGAAGAAGGGGTCGAACAGCTCTCCCGGCCCCCAGAGGTGATAGGCCGCCATGGCCGATACGGTGAACACCGCCGCCAGGGCGGCGCAGGCCAGCAGCCGGACGCCCATGCGCCGGCGGGGCCGCTTGGTTTGTCTGATTTGTTCCATCGTTCTCTCCTTGATCCGCTCCGGGGACATCCCGGCGGGCGGCGGCAGCTCCACCGAGCCGTCCTCCCAGCCGTCCAGCAGGTCAGTCATCCGCACAGGCACAGGAATACCCCCTTTCCATCAGCAGCTCCTTCAGCTTCCTCCGCCCCCGGTGCAGGCGCACCTTCACCGTGGACGGCGGCATGGCCAGGGCCGCTCCGATGTCGGCGGCGGTCTGGCCGTAGTAGTAATGGCGCAGGAAGATGGCCCGATCCTGGGGCGGAAGTCCGTTCAGCAGCGCCCGGATCAGCTCCGCCCGCTCGGCCTGCTCCACGGCCTCCGCCGGGCCGGGCCGCCGGTCGGGCTCCAGCGCCAGCCAGTCCTCCTCCAGAGGCAGCTCACCGCCCAGCGCCCTCAGGCGGTTGAGGGCCTTGTTGCGCACCACCCGGCCCAGCCAGGGGCGGAGCTTGCCCGGTTCCACCTGCCCGGCGTGCTCCCACAGGGCCAGGAAGGCGTCGGACACCACCTCCTCCGCGTCTCTGGGGCGGCCCCGCAGAACAGAGCCCGCCAGGCCGCAGGCAAAGCCCATGTCCCGGTCCATCAGCTCCTCCAGGGCGGAGGGGTCCCCCCGCCGCAGGCGGCGCAGCAGCTCCCGCTCCTCCAACCATACCACCTCCCTGCTCCGGTTTCGAGCGCGCTCTCACTGATCTTAACACAGAAACCGCCCCTGCGGTTTCACAGACTGTCAAAGAACCTTTCCCGGAGGAAAGCCTCGCAGAGTTCCTGCGGCCGCAGCCGCAGGAATCAAATGAAAATCCGTCATTTCCGGGGACATGCGCCTCGGAAATGACACCGCTCGCGCAAGATGGGCCGACTTTTCCCTCAGGAATCGAGGTCCATCTTGCGCGCATCCCTCTCAAAAAAGTGGCCGTGGCCACTTTTTTGACACGCTGAGAAACCGCCCCTGCGGTTTCATCTCTTCCCCTCCTTTTTCCCGGCGCGCCGCGTTCCGACCATATTTTTCCAAATACTGGGTTATACTGTCACTCAACGAGGGCGGACAAGCCTGATTTGGAAAAGGAGACGGAACCATGGCGACAAAAGAGAAACTCAAGACAAAGGCGGCCCGTGTCCGGGAGGAGGCCCGGGAGACCGGCAAGGTCATTCTGCGCGCCCCCGCCCTGGTGCGGGCGGCCGAGTGCGTCATCCGCTTCCTGCTGGGGGCCATGCTCTCCGGGGCGGAGATTTTCGGCGGATACGCCCCCTTCGGGCTGGGGCTGGTGGCGGCCTCCGGCTCGGGGCTGGACGGCTTCTGCGCCCTGCTGGGGGCCTGCTTCGGCTATCTCTCCTTCCAGGGCTTCGCCGAGGGGCTGCGGTACGTGGCCGGCTGCATCCTGGCCTTCTCCCTGGCCTTTGCCTTCTTCGACGTGAAGGCTTACCGCAAGAGCTGGTTCATGCCCCTGGCGGCGGCGGGGATGGACGGCATCACGGGCTTTGTGTACTTATCTGACCGGGGCTGGTCGCCAGAGGGCCTGATCTTCTTCGGCACCGAGCTGCTCCTGTGCGGGGCGTCGGCCTACTTCTACCGCATCGCCTTCACCCCCTGGACGGAAAAGCGGGAGGAGGAGGGCCTCACCCCCCGGCAGACGGTGAGCCTGCTCATTCTGGCGGGCACCCTGCTGCTCACCCTGTCCAAGATCACCCTGCTGGGCGACCTGTCGGTGGGCCGCTGCGCCGCCGCGGCGGCGGTGATGGCCACCGCCTACAAGGGCGGCATCGGCGTGGGGGCCACGGTGGGGGTGGCCTGCGGCCTTGGGATGGATCTGGCGGCGGGAGGTATGCCCTTCTACTCCATGGCCTTCGCCCTCTCCGGGGTGATGTGCGGGGTGTTCCACCGGCAGGGCCGTCTGGCCGCCGCCCTGGCCTACGTGCTCTCCAATGCCCTGGCGGTGCTGTGGACCTGGTCGGAGGGCCTTCACCTCTCCCTGCTCTACGAGGTCTTTATCGCCTCGGTGGTCTTTCTGGTCCTCCCCGAGCGCGCCCTGCGCCAGGTGGGGGCGCTGGTGGCCCGGGAGCCCCGGCACGACACCCAGGAGCGGGCCCGCGCCTATGTCCGCGCCCGGATGGAGGCCACGGCAGCCGCCTTCAAGAGCCTGTACGAGTCCATGCGGTCGGCCTTCCACCCCGCCGCCCCCAATGACAACGACGCCGCATCCGTCTTCGATCGGGCGGCCGGGCGGATCTGCAAGCGCTGCCCTCTGCAAACCGCCTGCTGGCAGCGGGACTACGTCTCCACCTTCAACGCCCTTAACGACGCCCTCCCCGCCATGCTGGAGCGGGGCCGGGGGGAGAGTGGAGACTTCCCCGCCTACTTCTCCAACCGCTGCATGAAGTTCCCGGAGTTTCTCTCTGCCGCCAACGAGGAGCTGGCCGCCCTGCTGTGCCGGCGGCAGTTCCAGAGCCGCCTCAGCGAGAACCGCTCGGCGGTGTGCCGCCAATATGCCGAGCTGGCCGGGGTGCTGAACACGGCGGCGGCCGAGCTGGGGGCGGAGCTGGTACCCGACCCGGTGCGGGAAAAGCGCCTGCGGCAATACCTGACCGCCCAGGGCATTGATTGCCGCCTGGCCGCCTATTACGACCAGGCCGGGCACCTCCGCCTGGAGCTGGAGGGGGCGGGGCTGGCCCCCCTCCGCACCGAGGAGGGGACAGCCAAGCTTTCCAAGCTGGTGAACTTCCCCCTCCGGGCCGTGGAGGAGGGCCGCCGGGACCGGCTGGTGCTGGTACAGAGCGAGCCGTTGATGGCCGTGGCCGGGGTGGCCGCCAAAAAGAAGGACGGCCAGACCGTATCCGGCGACACAGGGGCCTGGTTCAAGCACGACGACGGCTCCCTCTATGTGCTCCTGTGCGACGGCATGGGCTCCGGCTCCCTGGCCGAGCAGGAGAGCGCCCTGGCCGTCCGCCTGCTGGAGCAGTTTCTCCGGGCGGGCGTCCGGCCGGAGAACGCCCTGCGCACCCTCAACTCCGCCCTGGTCCTGCGCAACGACGAGGCCGCCGGCGGCTTCACCACCATCGACCTGCTGCGGGTGGATCTGTTCACTGGCGAGGCCGGGGTGTACAAGTACGGCGCCGCCCCCACCTATGTGAAAAAGGGCTACTCCGTCAGCCGCATCACCGGCACGGCCCTCCCCGCCGGCCTCACCGCCGGGGAGGGGGTCTCCCCCGACGTGACCCGCCTCCAGCTGGAGGCCGGAGACTGTGTCCTTCTGGTCACCGACGGCGTGGCCGGCAGCGCATCCGACCAGTGGGTGCGGGACCGGCTGGCCGCCTTTGACGGCGGCAGCCCCCGGGAGCTGGCCCAGGCTCTCATCGACGACAGCGGCGCCCAGGTGGGCGCCGCCGACGACCGCACCGCTCTGGTCCTCAAGCTCGCCCGCCGGAACGGATGAAACAGCAGCCCCCGGAACCAAAAGGTTCCGGGGGCTGTTTTTTGTAGTCCGGCAGGTGCTCTCTGTTTGAAAACCTCTACCTTTTCAAACAAACGTCTGTCCTCATATTTTTACATAATATACCACAAATGAAGGGCAAAAACAAGCGCTATTGCTAAAAATTTAGCAATAGCTTTTGTTTTGTCTGCATGTTTTGACACTTCTGCCCGCAGGCTGAAAAAGCAGAGGTTTCCCAACAAAGCCCGAAAGAGGCGCAGCTCCTCGCCCTCCCCCTCCAAATGGTCATCCATTTTCGGATGTTTATATAGAGGCACCTGTTTTGAATAAGGAGGAACGTTTTTTATGAAAAAGCGAGTCTTGTCAGCGCTGCTCGCCCTTTCCACGCTGCTGACAACAGCACCCGCCGCATATGCGGCAGAGCCTGCCACCCAGTCGGACGGCGCCGAAATCGACTGGCCGGAGCCGACCTGCACCGTGGACTACAAGCCGCAGTCCGACACGGTAAGCTGTGAATTTGTCGAAGAAACCGGGGGCGCGCCCGCCAAGCTGGTCTACACCATCCAGGAGGGTGCAGAGGGCGACCAGGTTCTCGAACTGAGCAAGCTGGCGGACGCCCTTGCAGATACCGTGCAGTATCCTGGTGACGCGGCGCAGTTTGACATTGAAATCCACAATGAGTCCGGGAATTCCTACCGCTACAAACCCGGCAGCTTCACCCTGGCATCCGCCGATACAAGCGGCATGGAACAGAGTGAACTGCTCCCCGTGCTGGGCTATGACGGACAGTGGATCCCCTTCCGTTTTACCAGCAGCATGGTTTCCAACCAGATGCTCAAAGACCTGTTTAACACCAGCTCGGTCAATATTTCGCTTGAGCAGATTGTCACCCTCTACGACACCCTGGCGGAAGAGGGTTATGACAGCCTGACAAACTACTTTGTGGCCTGGTATAACAAGAAGAACAGCACGGATTACGCCTCTTTTGACGCGATCATGGCGGTCGCCCCCGCCTTCTTTGAGGATATCCAGAAGGGCAATGCCATGAAATTCTCCTGCACCGCTGAACAATTTACTGAGTTAGAGGAGGCACACCCTGAAGTGATGCGCTGGGCCTACTTCCCCTCCGGAAAGGGGCCGGGAGACACCTTCCAGCTAAAGTGGCCGGAGTCCGGGCTTCAGACTGCCGGTTATGACGGCTGGTACCAGTCCATGTTTGCCTTCGCCTTCGGCGACGATATGGCCAACCTGAGCACATCCCCCTCCGGCCACACGTCCTGCCATGAGCGGGGCGTCGGCGACTACATGGAGGGAACCGACCTCTGGGAACAGACCGACGCATATTTCCGCGGGGACGGCCAGGCTCTGGCCCCCGAGTCCGGCTCAGTACTGAGCTACAGCGGCAAGTGGGCGCTGGATGGACCATGTATCAGGAACGCATATGCAAATTATGAATTCTCTTTCTACGGCTCCATCACCCTGGAGGAGGTCGGTCCGGTTACCATTACGCCGGTGGATATGACCCTGTATATCGGCGGCAGCTCCGACTATTGGGAGGACGTCGACGGCACCCACCTTCCCGACGCCGACAGCGGAATCCCCGCCCCCCATTTCTACGTGGAGAGCAGCGAAATCCCGGCGGAGCATCTGGCTGGCATCACCTTCCACGGCACCGGCGCGGACGGTACGGAAAAGTCCTGGAAGCTGGCGCCCTACGGCGGCGAAGGGGGCCAGCAGGCCATCGGCGAGGACGGCCGAAAGGTGTGGGATATCGTCTCGGCGGACCCCGCCACCGCCGCCGATGCCTCCTGCCTCTACTTTGCGGATGAGGCGTGCACCATTCCCGCCAGTACAGACAACATCGCCGGAAACCACTTCACTCACCTCTATGCCGCCATCAGCACATCCGACGCCAGCGGTGCGGGCAACCCCGGCCTGTATGCCGAGGTGAACGGCCAGAAATACGCCCTGCGGTACGGCGTTGGCACGCTGACCGTCCGCTCGGTGACCAATGACGCCACCGGGGGTGAGCCCTACACCTTCGACGCAGTTCACAGTGCGCACAGCACCGTGGAGGCGGCCGCCGGCGACACAGCCGCAGCGGAGACCGCCACGGACGGCGGCTCCAACGCGGGCGTAGTTGCGCCCGCGGGCACGAAGTACACCGTCAACGGCCACGAGAACTGGGCGATGGTGGGCGATGAGCAGCCAAGCATCCTGTTCGACGACGTGCTCAGCAGCTACGAGCTGGACGGCGGCGCGGAATCCGAGGTGGGCCAGACCATGCTGGAAAAGGCCGTCATCGACAACGCCGACGCGCTTGGTCTGGACAACCCCAACGACCGCCAGTATGAGAGCAAATACTTCGACTTGGTGGACGCCGGAGACGGCAACGTCTGGGTCAAGGCTGACCGGCAGCTCGTCATCTACTGGCCCTACCCCGACGGGATCACCTATGAGACGGCGGGCAGCTATGACTTCGACGTGTTCCACTTCACCGGCCTGCACCGCGAGTACACAACCAACGGCGAGGTGCAGGCGATGGTGAATCAGGCGGCCGCAAACATCAACAATGAAAAGGGCGAGGCCGCCAGCAACAAAACGCTCTCCCTGCAGGTGGAGGAGGTCGTGCTGACCGAGCACGGCATCCAGCTCATTGTGGATCAGGACCGTTACGGCTTCTCCCCCTTTGTGCTGTCCTGGGCAAAAAAGGACACCGGCGGCGGGGATCACGGCGGCGGGGATCACGGCGGCACCACCTACTACACCCTGCGCTATGAGAGCAACGGCGGCACGAAGTACGACAGTGAGCGGTACCGCCGCAACACCCTGGTAGAGCTGGACAAGCAGCCCGTCCGGGAGGGCTACACCTTTACCGGCTGGTACGCCGACAAGGCCCTGACCGAGCCCATCGACGACATCCGCATCACCATCTTCTTCCGCCTGCTCACCGACGAGGCCCGGGCGGAGTACCTGACCGAGACCAGCCCCTTCCACGACGTGGCCCCCGACGCGTGGTACGCCACCGCCGTGGCCACCATGGAGGCCATGGGCATCGTGGAGGGCCGCGCCCCCGCGGTCTTTGACCCCGACGCACCCATCACCCGGGGCGAGTTCGCGGCCATCGCGGCCCGCTTTGACAGTGCGCCCTATGACGGCGCGGACCGCTTCACCGACATCGGCGGCCACTGGGCGGCGGAGTACATCAACCAGGCGGCGGTGAAGGGCTGGGTGGAAGGCCAGCCGGACGGCAGCTTCGCCCCTGACCGGAGCATCAGCCGGGCCGAGGCGATGACACTGGTGAACCGGGTGCTGGGCCGCCTGCCCGAGACCGCGGACGATCTGCTGGACGGCATGATCACCTGGCCCGACAACCCGCCGGATGCCTGGTACTATCTGGCGGTCCAGGAGGCCACCAACAGCCACGACTACGGGCGCAAGGCCGACACTGTCCACGAAACCTGGACCGGCCTCCAGCCTGTGGAGGACTGGACACGCTACGAGCAGTAAGCCTGCTTTTCCGCAAAAAAACGCCTGTACCGACATGGTACAGGCGTTTTTTTGCGCTGTCTTACTGCTTGGAGAAGTGCTCCTTGCCGACGCCGCAGAGAGGACATACCCAGCTCTCAGGCACGCTCTCCCAGGCGGTGCCGGGGGCCACGCCGTTGTCGGGATCGCCCTCAGCGGGGTCGTACACGTAGCCGCAGATATCGCAGACATACTTATCCATGGTTATAGTCTCCTTTTTGATCAAATCGCAATTCATAGTATCACCCGGAGGCCGGGAATCCATGCCTTGCCGAACCCCCGCCTTTGTGGTATGATACATTTACTATTTATAACACATTGGGGGACACTGTGAAAATAGGCAAAATCACCATAAATTCAAAGCTGGCTTTGGCGCCCATGGCCGGAGTGACCGATCTGGGCTTCCGGACGGTGTGCCGGGAGCTGGGGGCGGGGTACACCGTGACGGAGATGGTCAGCGCCAAGGCCCTGTGCTATCAGGACAAAAAATCCCTTCCCCTGCTGGAGCTGGGCGAGGGGGAGCACCCGGCGGCGGTGCAGCTCTTCGGCAGCGACCCTTACTGCATGGAGCAGGCGGCGGGCATCGCCGCGGAGAAGTCGGGGGCGGACATTCTGGATATCAATATGGGCTGTCCGGTGCCCAAGGTGGCCAACTCCGGGGATGGCTCCGGCCTGATGAGGAACCCCGAGCTGGCGGTGAAGGTGGCCGAGGCGGTCATCCGGGGGGCGGGCGGACGGCCCGTCACCGTCAAATTCCGGCTGGGCTGGGACAAGGGCTCCATCAACTGCGTGGAGTTCGCCCAGGCCATGGAGGCCGCCGGTGTGGCCGCCGTGGCGGTCCACGGCCGCACCAAGGTGCAGATGTACTCCGGCCGGGCCAACTGGGACTATATCCGGGCGGTAAAGGAGGCCGTGTCCATCCCCGTCCTCGCCAACGGCGATGTCTTTGAGCCGGAGGACGCGGTTCACATTCTCAAATACACCGGGGCCGACATGGCCATGCTCGGCCGGGGCTGCTTCGGCAATCCCTGGCTCTTTGCGCGGGCCCAGGCCGCCCTGGAGGGGCGGCCGGTCCCGCCCCTGCCGCCGCTGGCCCGGCGGTGCGAGACGGCGGTGCGGCAGTTCCGCCTCTCCGCCGCTCAGAAGGGAGAGCACATCGCCTGCCTGGAGGCCCGGAAGCACTACGCCTGGTACCTCAAGGGGGTTCCCTACGCGGGGTATTATAAGGAACAGATCAGCAAAATCTCCACTCTGGAAGACATTGACCGCATCACCGCGGGCATACAGCGGGATTTGAGGGACTGACCGCCGGCACAGGGCGGCGGCAAGGAGGTGAGAAAGGCATGACCGAGGAACAGGCGCTGGTACAGCAGGCCCGGCAGGGGGACGAGGGGGCCTTCGCCGCCCTGGTGGAACAGAATCAGGGGCGCATCTACCATCTGGCCCTACGTATGACGGGCAATCCCGACGACGCGGCGGAGCTGTGCCAGGAGGCCTTTCTCAACGCCTGGAAGGGCCTGGGAAAATTCCAGGGGGAGAGCTCCTTCTCCACCTGGCTCTACCGGCTGACCAGCAACGTGTGCATCGACTTTCTGCGGCGGGAGAAGCGGCGTAGCACCCTGTCCATGACGGTCTCCCTGGACGATGAGGAGGGCGCCCGGCAGGCCGAGCTGCCCGACGAGCGGTACAGTCCCCACCGCCAGGCGGAGCAGCAGGAGCTGCGGGACACCCTGCGGGCGGGCCTGCGGGCCCTGTCGGAGGAGCACCGGCAGGTGCTGATTCTCCGGGAGCTGGAGGGCCTCTCCTATGGGGAGATTGCCGCCCTGCTGGGGGTGGAGGAGGGCACCGTCAAGTCCCGCATCGCCCGGGCCCGGCTGGCCCTGCGCAAATATTTGCTGGAACAGGGGAACTTTTTCGGTTCCCCCTCGTCCAAAGCATAAACCAGATCCACGGGACGGAAAGGAGGCGGCGGCATGCTGACCTGTGAACAGGCGCTGGAGCTCATCAGCGCACAGCTCGACGGGGCGCTGACGGCGGAGGAGGCCGGGGCGCTGAACGAGCACCTGGCCCAGTGCCCGGCGTGCCGGGCGCTTCGGGCCGACCTCTCCACCCTGCACCAGCTTCTGCCCACTCTGGCGGAGGAGCCCCCCGCCGGGCTGAAGGACAACATTATGAAAGCGGTCCACGCCTCCAAATGCACCCCCTTCCACACCAGAAAGCGCCAGTGGCGCTGGCGCTCCTGGGCCTCTCTGGCCGCGGTGCTGGTGCTTGTACTGGTGGGCGGGCAAGCTGTGCACCTCTGGAGCCCTCCGGACAGCTCCGGGAGCGTACCCAGAGCCAATCTTGCCGGGTTGACCGGAGCGGCCTCCGGCGGGAGCGCCGGACAAACCGCCCCGGCTCAGGAGGACCGCGCGGGCCCCACCGGGGAGCCCGCCGAGGCCGCCAGCGGCGGCGCCGACGGCGCCATCCGGAAGGACAGCTCCGCCGGTGAGAGGCCCCAGAACCGGGACGTGACGCCACCCGCCGATGGACCGGAGGGCGGCCAGATACCGGCATCTGCTCAGGAGCCGTCTGTCTCCGCGCCGCCTGTCTCCGAGCTCCAGCCTACCCCGTCCGCGGGGCCCTCCGTCATGTCCCTGATGCCCGAGGACGCCCCGCAGGACACCCATCCCCCCTCCTCCGCCCTGACGGAGGAGGGCGCACGCCAGGCGCTGCTGGAGTGGCTGGGCCAGCCCGACGCGCCTCTAACCTCCCTTGGCCGGTCGGAGGACGGGACGGCCTACCGCTTCCAGACGGAGGACGGGGCTCTTTACTCCGTCCCTCTGGACGGGAGTCCCATCACTGCGGAACCCTCCTGACCTGCACACGCGGCCGGTGTTACCGGCCGCGTGTTTTTATTCGGCTGCGGCACATTGAGTCTGTCTCCCCGCTCGGCTCCGGCCCCAAGCTTGTCTCCCGGCGGACATTCCCTCCCCCTCTCCCGCGTGCAAATTTCCCCCCTGCGGACTGCGGCGGGGTATTTTGCGCGATTTTTCTAAAATTTCAGTTGTATCTCCGGTTGATTTAATGTATAATGAACAACAGGCAGTCCTCCGTCCCCCTCGGGAGCCCTGCCCAGACGATTCCAAATGTAAGGAGAGGAAACAAGTATGAGCTATTCCGTACAAAACATCCGCAACGTCTGTCTGCTGGGCCACGGTGGAAATGGTAAGACCTCCCTGGCCGAGAGCATGCTGTATTTGACCGGTGGCACCGTGCGGCTGGGCAATCCCGCCGACGGGAATACCGTTTGCGATTACGACCCTGAGGAAACCCGCCGTCAGATTTCCATCTCCACCGCGGTGGCTCCCGTGGAGTACAACGGCTGTAAGATCAACGTGCTGGACACGCCGGGCTACTTTGACTTTTCCGGCGAGGTGATCGAGGCCCTCCAGGTGGCCGACGCGGCCATCATCGTCTGCTCCGCCAAGGCGGGCATGAGCGTGGGCGCGGAGAAGGCGTGGAAGCTGTGCGAGCAGCGCAGGCTGCCCCGGCTGCTCTACATCTCCAAGACCGACGAGGAGAACTCCGACTACAACGCCGCCTTCGATACCCTGCGGGAGCGCTTCGGCAAGAATATCGCCCCCGTGGCCGCCCCCATCTGGGACGCGGACAAGAAGGTCATCGGCTTTATCGACGTGCTCCACAAGCGCGCCTTTGAGGCCGGCCCCAAGGGCGAGCGCATCGAGATCGACGTCCCTGACGACAAGAAGCCCGTGCTGGACGAGCTGTACGACGCCCTCAAGGAGTCGGTGGCTGAGACCAGCGAGGAGCTGATGGACAAGTATTTCTCCGGTGAGGACTTCACCTACGCCGAGATGATCCAGGGTCTGCGCCAGGGCGTGAAAGACCTGTCCCTCTTCCCCGTTGTGTGCGGCTCCGCCGTCTCCGGCCTGGGCACCCGCATGCTGCTGGACATCATCGTGGAGCTGCTGCCCTCCCCCCTGGAGGGCCGCCCCCTCATGGGCGAGAACGCCGACGGCGAGGTGGACGAGTTCGTGCCCTTCCCCGGCGCCCTGCCCGCCGCCCTGGTGTGGAAGACCGTCTCCGACCAGTACGGCAAGTACTCCTTCGTGAAGGTCATCTCCGGCAACCTCAAGCCCGACATGCAGCTGGTCAATTCCCGCACCGGCGCCACGGAGAAGCTGGGCCGCCTGTACGTGATGAAGGGCAAGAAGGCCGAGGAGGTCAAGGAGCTGGAGTGCGGCGACATCGGCGCCATCGGCAAGATGGAGAAGGTCAAGACCGGCGACACCCTCTCCGATCCCCGCAAGGTGGTCAAGCTGGAACCCATCCCCTTCCCCGAGCCCTGCTACTCCGTGGCTATCACCCCCAAGACCAAGGGCCAGGAGGACAAGATCGCCGCCGGCCTCATCCGCCTGAACGAGGAGGATCTGACCTTCAACTGGGTCAACAACGCCGAAACCCGCCAGATGGTGGTCTCCGGCACCGGCGACATGCAGATGGACGTGATTCTCTCCCGGCTGAAGAGCCGCTTCGGCGTGGACGCCGAGCTCTCCGAGCCCCGGGTGCCCTACCGCGAGAAGATCCGCAAGAAGGTGGAGGTGCAGGGCCGCCACAAGAAGCAGACCGGCGGCCACGGCCAGTTCGGCGACGTGTGGATGCGCTTTGAGCCGGGCGACACCGAGGAGCTCCAGTTTTGCGAGGAGGTCGTGGGCGGCGCGGTGCCCAAGAACTACTTCCCCGCCGTGGAGAAGGGCATGCGGGAGGCCGTGGTTCACGGTGTGCTGGCCGGCTACCCGGTGGTGTACCTGAAAGCCACCCTGTACGACGGCTCCTATCACCCGGTGGACTCCTCCGAAATGGCCTTCAAGACCGCCGTGCAGATCGCCTACAAGACCGGTATGCCCCAGGCCAGCCCTGTGCTGCTGGAACCCATCGGCGAGCTGAAGGTCACCATCCCCGACAGCTACATGGGCGACGTCATCGGCGATCTGAACAAGCGCCGGGGCCGCGTCATGGGCATGAACCCCGACGGCGAGGGCAACCAGATCGTGGAGGCCGAAGTGCCCATGGCCGAGATGGGCCGCTATGCCATCGACCTGCGCTCCATGACCCAGGGCCGCGGTTCCTTCACCTTCCGCTTCGTCCGCTACGAGGACGCCCCTCCCGCCGTCCAGGAGAAGGCCATCGAGGCCGCCAAGGCGATGCAGGACGAGGCCGACTAACCCAATATGTAAAAAGGGCCGGGCTGATTTCAGCCCGGCCCTCTCTTTAAAGCAGCGTATCCCCCGCCGCTTTGCCCATCCGGCCACCCGATGATACCGGGCAGATCACAGTCCGCTTGGGGTACGCCCCTTGTGTCCCGGCGAATACAGGCCGAATTTATTCCATGCATACCATTCCGCTAGCTCCTGCTCTGACCGAAATTTCAGCAGCCGCAGTATCTCTTTTGCCAGCTCCAGCGCTCCGAATCCGTTGGCGGTAAGAATGCCGTTGTCACAAACCGCCTCCGCCTCAACGAAATATGCCTCCCCTTTATAGTGCGGAGCCTGGGATTTGAGGAAGGGCAGGGTATTCCCAGTATGTCTGCGCTGGTCTAAAAAACCGTTTTCCGCCAGGAAGTTTACCGCGTTGCAAATTGCAGCCACCGGGATATGGCATCTGACCAGTTCCCGTACAACCGGCAAGACAGCGTCATTTCTCCGCTCCAGCCACGCTGTCCCGCCGGTCAGCAGCAGCAGGCCGGCATCCCGCGGATAGTCAGCGACAGTAAAATCGGGCGTGACACGGAAGCCCCCCATAGACACCTTGGGCGCCCGGTCAAGCCCAATGGTTTTCACCGCATATCCAGTTCCAGGTGCATTTAACTGCGCACATACATAGGCCGGTTCCCAGTCCGCATAGCCATCAAAAATAAATACCAGGATTTGTTTCATCCCTTCATACCACCTTTCTGTAGACAGCTTAACACAAAAAAGGTGACAGCTTAGCTGTCACCTTTTGTAAAAGTCGTTTATCTTTTTCAGCTCATCTCTGAGCTCCTCACGGAGCTCAGGTGGCGCGACCACCCTGACCTTGCCCAGCAGCCCCATGACAAGCTCCCGTGCAAAGGAAAGTTCGGGGGCATAAAAACAGATCCGGCCGGTGTCACTCCCCCCACCAGGCGCATCCAACAGGCAGGCATCTATTTTCTCTGTCAGGGTAAATGCGTCCCGGCGCTCATATTCCAGGACAATCTGGTAATATCCGTCCTTTTTCACGGCAGACAGGCCGCCCCCTCCAAACCGCTGTTCAAATGTTGTTTCGTCCATTTGGCGCGTGGAAAAGCGCTCCCCATAGGGGACGCAGGAGACGATACGCCTGAGCTTAAACAGGCGGAACGCGCTTCGCTCCCGACAGAACGCATACAAATACCAGCCAGACTGTTTGAACACCAGCTTATGGGGTTCTACCAACCGGGTCCGGCGCCCTGTTTTTGACACATAATCCATTTTGCACACCATGCGGTTACAAATTGCGCGGTGCAGCTCAGAGAGCTTTTTCCAGGTAATGCTGTCCGTAAACCACGGGGTGTAGTCAAGCAGATAGCGGCTGCGGGAGCGTGCGTCAGTCTCTGGGACCGGAACCAGTCTGGCCAGCAGTGCCGAAACCGAGCCATCTCCGACAAGGCTCTTTAATCCATCCAGGGCGGTAAACAGGCTAGCGATATCCTCCCTGGAAAGCAGTCTTTTGTCTTGCCGGTATCCCTTCAGGATGGAGACTCCGCCCCCTCTCCCCGACCGTGAGGCAACAGGGAACCCCGCATCGTTCAGGGTTTCAATATCTCGGAGGATCGTCCGCCTGGATACCTCAAACCGCACCGCCAACTCCTGAACCGTTATATGCTCTACCTCGGCAAGTACCGAGAGCAGCCCCAACAGACGGTATATTCTCATTTTGCTCTCCTTTCCCCTGAAAGCAGAAGGAACAGATTTCTCACCAGTTTAAAAGCTGGTGAGAAATCCGTTCTTTTCGATGACGGGCACACTCCGGATCTGCGGAAGTGCCAGTGCTCAACCATTCTTCCTACTTGTGGTAAAGCTTGTTGGTCTCATACTGGGGCTCGCAGGTGAGGCGCAGGCCCAGGCGGCTGTAGGTGCTGCTGTCCACCGGGGAGAGGATGACGGTGGAGTGGGCCTCGCACCCCCGCAGGGCGGAGAGCTGATCCAGCGCCCGCTTGGCCAGCGGGTTGGTGGTGGCGGAGATGGCCAGGGCGATCAGCGTCTCATCGGAGTGGAGCCGGGGGTTGACGGAGCCCAGGTGGTTGACCTTCACGGCCTGGATGGGCTCGATGGCCTCCCGGGAGATGAGGTGGTGCTGGTGATCAATGCCCGCCAGGCGCTTGAGGGCGTTGAGCAGGGTGGCGGAGGAGGCGCCCATCAGGTCGGTGGTCTTGCCGGTGACCACCTCGCCGCTGGGCAGCTCAATGGCTCCGGCGGGGTTGCCGGTCTCCTCGGCCACCTGGGCGGCGGCGGCCACCACGGGCCGGATGGAGGGATCCACATGGGCCTGCTGCATGAGCAGCTCCAGCTTGTTCACCAGCTCGTCGCCAGCGGCGCCCACCCGGCGGTCGCACAGGGCGGTGTAGTAGCGGCGGACGATCTCCTGCCGGGCCGCGGCACAGACCGCCTCGTCGTCCACGATGCACTTGCCCGCCATGTTCACCCCCATGTCGGTGGGAGACTTGTAGGGGCACTCCCCCATGATCCTCTCAAACATGGCGGAGAGGACGGGGAAGATCTCCACGTCCCGGTTGTAGTTCACCGTAGTTTCGCCGTAGGCGGCCAGGTGGAATGGGTCGATCATGTTCACATCCCCCAGATCGGCGGTGGCCGCCTCATAGGCCAGGTTCACCGGGTGCTGGAGGGGCAGGTTCCAGATGGGGAAGGTCTCAAACTTGGCGTAGCCCGCCTTGATCCCCCGCTTGTAGTCGTGGTAGAGCTGGGAGAGGCAGACGGCCATCTTGCCGCTGCCGGGGCCGGGGGCCGTCACCACCACCAGGGGACGGCTGGTCTCGATATAGTCGTTTTTGCCGTAGCCCCCGTCGCTGACAATCAGGCCGGTGTTGTGGGGGTAGCCTGCGATGGGGTAGTGGAGGCAGGTCTGCACCCCCAGGTGCTCCATCCGGCGGCGGAAGGCGTCGGCGGCGGGCTGTCCGGCGTACTGGGTGATCACCACGCTGCCCACCAGCAGGCCCTCCCCCCGGAAGGCGTCGATGAGCCGCAGCACGTCCACGTCGTAGGTGATGCCCAGATCGCCCCGGATCTTGTTCTTCTCGATGTCGCTGGCGCAGATGGCGATGACCACCTCCACCGAGTCCCGCAGCTCCTTGAGCATACGGATCTTGCTGTCCGGCTCGAACCCGGGCAGCACCCGGGATGCGTGGTGGTCGTCAAAGAGCTTGCCGCCGAACTCCAGATAGAGCTTGTTGCCGAACTGGCGGATCCGCTCCCGGATGTGGGCCGACTGGAGCTCCAGATACTTCTGATTGTCAAAGCCGAGCTTGTCCATCTTTCTCATCCTCTCCTGTCATTCATTCAATCTGTTATTTTACCACATCCGCCGTCCCCCTCAAAGCCCTTTTTCCCATTTCGGCAAAATTGACAACCGCTCTTGACAAGTAGCTCCTACAGGTGTAGTATCATTACGAATGCGACAACTGTAGGAGGGCTGTGACATGAAGCTGAGTGACAAGGAGTGGAGGGTGCTGAACGCCCTCTGGGTGGCCCCGGAGGGGCTGGCCCTGGGGGCCGTGGTGGACGCTCTGCGTCCGGATACGGGCTGGAGCCGCAGCACGGTGCTGACCTACCTCACCCGCATGGAGGCCAAGGGCCTGGTGGACATCCGCAAGGAGGACTTCCCCCACCGCTACCGGGCGGCGGTGAGCCGGGAGGACTGCGCCGCGGCGGAGCGCCGGGGCCTGCTGGAGCGGGCCTACCAGGGCTCGGCGGGCAAGCTGGTGGCCGCCTTTTTGAAGGACGAGAAGCTCACCCCCCAGGAGCGGGACGAGCTACGGAAGCTACTGGATAAGATGGAGGTGTGAGGCGTGGTCAACCTCTGGTCTGTTCTCGCTCAGACCCTGGCCCTGTCCGTGACGGCGGCGGTGCTGCTCGCCGCAAAGCGCCTCTTTCTGGACAAGCTCTCCCCCCGGTGGCAGTACGGGGTGTGGGCCATCCTGGCCCTGCGCGCCCTTCTGCCCGCCGGCCTGCTGGGCCGCACCCTGGTGCCCGGCGGGCGGGTGGTGCTGGAGGCGGCCAGGCTCCAGGTGGAGCTCCCCCTGTCCTCCGTTCTCACCGATCCCTACGGCGTAACGGAGGTGCTGGCCCCGGTGCCCCTCTTTCCCCGCGGCCTGCCCGCGCCGGGGAGCATCACCGACGTGCTCTTCTACGTCTACGCCGCCGGGGTGCTCCTGCTGGCCCTGTGGTTTTTCCTGTCCTACATGCGCCTGCGCGCTGCCATCCGGCGGGGCCTCTCCCCCACCCCGGAGGTGCTGGCCCAGGTGGAGGGCGTAGCGGCACGGTACGGCCTGAAGGCCCCCCGGCTGGTAGTGGTGCTGCCCGGGCTGGAGAGCGCCTTCGTCTGCGGCCCCCTGCGCCCGGTGCTGGCGCTCCCCGGCCGGCCAGTGGACGACAAGGTGCTCCTCCACGAGCTGCTCCACCTCCGCCATGGCGACGTGTGGGCCGGGGTGGGGGTGTGCGCCCTGCGGTGCCTGCACTGGTGCAACCCACTGATCTGGTACTGCTGCGACCGGATACAGAACGACTGCGAGGCCCTCTGTGACCAGCGGGTGCTGGAGCGGCTGGAGGGGGAGGAGCGCCGCGCCTACGGCGTGATTCTCCTGTCCATGGCCGACGGCCGGTACGCCCGCGCCCCCGGCACCTCCTCCATGGCCAACGGCGGGCGCAACATCAAGGCCCGCATCCAGGCTATCGCCCGCTTCAGGCGCTACCCCGCCGGGATGGCCCTGGCCTCGGGCTGTGTGGCCGTGGTGCTGGCCCTCACCTGCCTGGGGGGCACCGGCGGGGCGGTGGAGGTGCCCGGCGGAACCGACCGGGGCGCTCTTGCCCTGGCTCAGGCACAGCTCAACCGCCCCACCACCGTGGCCGGAGCCTTGGACACCTATGCCAAGGCGCTGCTCAGCGACAGCCCCCTGTACTATGCCATGGTGCTGCCGGAGGAGGGGCGGGAGGCCGTTTGGAAGGACACCCTGGTCCCCTACCAAGAGGTGGAGCTGGAGGACTCCCCTTTCTGGACTCTGGGGTTCCACTGGCACCGCCCCGCCTGGCAGGCGGAGTGGTCGGTAATGAACCTCCTGCCTGACGGGGCGGAGGGCTATACCGGAACGCTGTTTTTCTCCCCTCTGTCGGAGGACAACACCTATGGCATCGTATACCAGCAGGTGGCGGTACGGCCCGACGGGGACTTCTGGACAGTGGAGCCGCTGGGGGATCTGACCGTGCGGCCGGACCCCAACCAGGAGGGAATTTACCTCTGTCCCAGTTCGGAAGCGCCTTACACCACCTATGTGGCAGAGACTGTAACTCTTCACGTGGAGGTAGATGTCCAACTCCAGCTCAACGTGAACAACGCCATATTCTCCACATCCACTGACCTGCCCGCCTGGGCTTCCACCTATCAGCTTGACCCGGTCCCCCATCCTGACGCCAGCTTCACCACAATGCGCGATGCCCTCGGCCTCCGGGTCAGCCGGAAAGACACCGGCGAGGCCGTGGATCTCATGGTGGATGCCATCCTTATGGCCCACCCCGCCGCCCCGGCGGCGGCTCTGCTGGACACCCCATACCAGTACACGCTTGTCCCCGGCGAGCTATATGAAGGGCCCAATATGGAGCTGTCAGCCATGCCTGCCGCCCTGGCTCTGACCTTTACCTACAACGGCCATACCTACACCTGCACCGCCTATCCCGCGGAGGTGACGCCATGAATCACGCAGGTATTCGGAGCGCCCTGAGCCGCATCGCCTGGGCCTATCTCCTCATCCATCTGCACTTCCGCCTGAACAACCTGGATCTGCTCCCCGACTGGGCGGGCTACCTCCTGATTTTCTCCGCGATCGGTCTGCTGGCCGGGGAGCTGCGGGATCTGCCCCTGCTCAGGCCCTTCTGCATCCTGCTGGGCGCGGTGTCCGGGGTGGACTGGCTGGCCTTTCTCCTCACCGGCGTGGAGTTCACCGGCCGCTTCTTTCTCCTCTCCACCCTGATCACCTGTGTGGCCCTCTATTTCCACTTCCAGCTGCTCACCGATCTGGCCGCCCTAGCCGACCGGCAGTCGGGGGAGAGCGGCCTCTCCCCCCTGGGACGCCGCCTGCGGGTGTGCCGCAGCATCGACGCGGTGCTCCGGGTGGCCGTCTGCCTGCTGCCCTATGCGGCCGGCTGGCGGTGGGCAGAGCCGTTGCTTCTCCTGCTGAGCCTGCTCTGGCTGGGGGTCTGCGCGGTGATCGTCTGCGGCCTGTTTTCCCTCCGCGCCCTCTTTCCCGTGGAGGAACCGGAGCCATGAGTCAGAAAGAAGCAGCGCCGCCCGATGGGCGGCGCTGCGCAGCCTGTCGAAAACGTCTTTTCGACAGGCTACGGGACTTTTTGAACCTT
>PPYF01370339.1_pt1 | contig 34862 bp, 26 predicted proteins | sample 1559871 | NCBI WGS metagenome assembly PPYF01 (sample SAMN08240021, study PRJNA423297) | Human gut metagenome, whole genome shotgun sequencing project.
TAATTTTTTTTACTTGCTCACTCTTCTTACCGTGCTCAGCGTATGGGCTGATATATTCGCCGCTCCATTCAGCCATGAGATACCTTTAATCCTCTAGTCATTAGTTAACAGGCCGGTTCACGACCATGATCGCGCGCAGTTTACCGTACAGGCCCCGTTCTGGCACGAGTTAAGCCTTCGCAGATGTGCGCTAATGCATATAATTTTAACGGCTATTTGCCGATAGCTCAATCTATACGCAAAGAAGTTTAGAAGTCTAGATGTATTGACGGCTATGTAAACTATGTTTACTCTGGGGTCTGACTTTTCACAGACCTTGCCAGGAACGAATCCTCATGACCCGTAAACAGGCCACCATAGCAGTGCGTAGCGGTTTAAATGACGACGAGCAGTACGGTTGTGTTGTCCCGCCTATTCATCTTTCCAGCACCTACAACTTTACCGGTTTTAATGAGCCGCGTGCGCATGACTACTCTCGTCGCGGTAACCCGACGCGTGATGTGGTTCAGCGGGCGCTGGCCGAGCTGGAAGGTGGCGCAGGCGCCGTGATGACCAATACGGGGATGTCGGCGATTCATCTGGTGACCACCGTGTTCCTCAAGCCGGGCGATCTGCTGGTGGCGCCGCACGATTGTTACGGCGGCAGCTATCGTCTGTTTGATAGCCTGGCAAAACGTGGCTGCTATCGCGTACTGTTTGTCGATCAGGGCAATGAAGACGCGCTGAAAGCCGCGCTGGCGGAAAAGCCGAAGCTGGTACTGGTGGAAAGCCCAAGCAACCCGCTGCTGCGCGTGGTGGATATTGCCAAAATCTGCAAGCTGGCGCGTGAAGCCGGTGCCGTGAGCGTGGTGGATAACACCTTCCTGAGCCCGGCGTTGCAGAATCCATTGGCGTTAGGTGCGGACCTGGTGCTGCACTCCTGCACCAAATACCTGAACGGACACTCCGATGTGGTGGCCGGCGTGGTGATTGCAAAAGATCCTGATACCGTCACAGAACTGGCATGGTGGGCGAATAATATCGGCGTCACCGGTAGCGCCTTTGACAGCTACCTGCTGCTGCGAGGTCTGCGCACGCTTTCTCCACGTATGGAAGTGGCTCAGCGTAACGCCTATGCCATTGTCGACTTCCTGAAAACACAGCCGCTGGTGAAAAAGCTGTATCATCCATCCCTGCCGGAAAACCAGGGACATGAAATTGCCGCGCGTCAGCAAAAAGGCTTTGGTGCGATGCTGAGCTTTGAGCTCGGCGGCGATGAGCAAACGTTGCGTCGTTTCCTGAGCGGACTGTCGCTGTTCACGCTGGCGGAATCGCTGGGTGGCGTGGAGAGTCTTATCTCTCACGCGGCGACCATGACCCATGCCGGTATGGCGCCAGAAGCGCGCGCCGCCGCAGGGATTTCTGAGACGCTATTGCGTATCTCAACCGGTATTGAAGATAGTGAAGACTTAATTGCCGATCTGGAAAATGGATTCCGGATTGCAGCCGAGGGGTAAACATGAGTGTGATTGCGCAGGCAGGGGCGAAAGAACGCCAGCTGCATAAATTTGGTGGGAGTAGTCTGGCGGATGTGAAGTGTTACCTGCGCGTTGCCGGTATTATGGCCGAGTACTCGCAGCCCGGCGATATGATGGTGGTTTCCGCCGCCGGTAGCACCACCAACCAGCTGATTAACTGGCTGAAGCTCAGCCAGACCGATCGCCTCTCTGCGCATCAGGTTCAGCAGACGCTGCGCCGCTATCAGTCGGACCTGATTAGCGGCCTGCTGCCCGCTGACATTGCCGACGGCATGATTGCTGATTTTATCCACGACCTCGAGCGCATGGCGGGCCTTCTGGATGCCGGCGTCAATGATGCCGTGTATGCGGAAGTAGTCGGCCACGGTGAACTGTGGTCGGCCCGTCTGATGGCGGAAGTGCTCAAGCTACAGGGGCTCGACGCCGCATGGCTCGACGCGCGCGCCTTTTTACGCGCCGAACGCAGCGCGCAGCCGCAGGTCGATGAGGGGTTATCCTATCCGCTGCTGCAACAGCTGATGGCCCAGCATCCGGGCAAACGCCTGGTGGTGACCGGTTTTATCAGCCGCAACAACGCCGGTGAAACCGTGCTGCTGGGGCGTAACGGTTCGGACTACTCGGCTACGCAAATTGGTGCGCTGGCGGGCGTCTCCCGGGTTACCATCTGGAGCGACGTCGCCGGTGTTTACAGCGCCGACCCGCGTAAAGTCAAAGATGCCTGTCTGCTGCCGCTGCTGCGTCTGGACGAAGCCAGCGAGCTGGCGCGTCTGGCGGCACCGGTACTGCACACCCGCACGCTACAGCCGGTTTCCGGCAGCGATATCGACCTGCAATTACGCTGTAGCTACACCCCCGATCAGGGCTCAACGCGCATTGAACGCGTGCTGGCTTCCGGCACCGGCGCCCGTATTGTCACCAGTCACGACGACGTTTGCCTGATTGAGTTTCGCGTTCCAGGCAGCCAGGATTTTAAACTTGCGCATAAAGAAATTGATCAGTTGCTTAAGCGCGCGCAGATCCGTCCGCTAGCGGTGGGAATTCATGCCGACCACCGTCTGCTGCAGTTCTGCTATACCTCAGAAGTGGCCGACAGTGCGCTGCGAATTCTCGATGAAGCCGGTCTGCCTGGCGAACTGCGTCTGCGCCAGGGGCTGGCGCTGGTGGCGATGGTGGGGGCAGGCGTGACGCGTAACCCGCTGCACTGCCACCGTTTCTGGCAGCAGCTAAAAGGCCAGCCGGTTGAGTTTACCTGGCAGTCTGAAGAGGGGATCAGCCTCGTTGCCGTTCTGCGTGCGGGCCCGACAGAGAGTCTGATTCAGGGGCTGCATCAGTCGCTGTTCCGCGCGGAAAAACGCATTGGTCTGGTGCTGTTTGGTAAAGGCAACATTGGTTCCCGCTGGCTGGAGCTATTTGCTCGCGAGCAGGGTACGCTCTCGGCGCGTACCGGTTTTGAATTTGTGCTGGCGGGCGTGGTGGATAGCCGCCGCAGCCTGCTGAGCTACGAAGGGCTAGATGCCAGCCGCGCGCTGGCCTTCTTCGACGATGAGGCGGTTGAACAGGATGAAGAATCATTATTCCTGTGGATGCGCGCCCACCCGTATGATGATTTAGTGGTGCTGGATATTACCGCCAGCGAGCAATTGGCCGATCAATATCTGGATTTCGCCAGCCACGGTTTCCACGTGATCAGCGCCAACAAGCTGGCCGGTGCCAGCAGCAGCGATAAATACCGCCAAATTCACGATGCCTTTGAGAAGACCGGGCGCCATTGGCTATATAACGCGACCGTCGGTGCGGGTCTGCCGGTTAACCATACCGTGCGCGATCTGATCGACAGCGGCGATAGCATTCTGGCCATTAGCGGGATTTTCTCCGGGACGCTCTCCTGGCTGTTCCTGCAGTTTGATGGCACCGTGCCGTTTACCGATTTGGTCGATCAGGCGTGGCAGCAGGGGTTAACCGAACCGGATCCGCGCGTTGACCTGTCCGGGAAAGACGTGATGCGTAAGCTGGTGATCCTGGCGCGCGAAGCGGGCTATGACATCGAACCGGATCAGGTACGCGTTGAGTCGTTAGTCCCTGCACACTGCGAAGGGGGGTCCATTGACCATTTCTTTGAAAACGGTGATGAGCTCAACGAGCAGATGATTCAGCGTCTGGAAGCGGCTCAGGAAATGGGGCTGGTGCTGCGCTACGTGGCGCGTTTTGACGCCAACGGCAAAGCGCGCGTTGGCGTGGAAGCGGTGCGTCAGGAGCATCCGCTGGCGGCACTGCTGCCGTGTGATAACGTGTTTGCCATCGAAAGCCGCTGGTATCGCGATAACCCGTTGGTGATCCGCGGACCGGGCGCCGGACGCGACGTGACCGCCGGGGCTATTCAGTCGGATATCAACCGTCTGGCGCAACTGCTGTAACCTCCCTCTTCTTATCCGGCCCGCGTATTATTCGCAGGCCGGATAAGCCGTTTCTACTGCTTTGCGAACACCTCTTTCGCCGCAAACAGGCCATTCAATGCGGCCGGGAATCCGGCGTACACCGCCATCTGCATGATCACTTCGATAATCTCCTCCTTGGTCAACCCAACGTGCAGCGCGGCGGCAATATGCACCTTGAGCTGCGGTGTGGCGTTACCCAGCGCGGTAAGCGCGGCGACGGTGGCGATTTCCCGGCTGCGTAAGTCCAGGCCAGGACGCGCATAGATATCGCCAAAAGGGAACTCCAGCAGATAGCGCGCAAAGTCTGGGGCAATATCTTTTAAGCTTTCGACGACCGCATCGCCGCCTTTACCATCAACCTGTTGCAGCATTTTCTGGCCGGTAATAAAGCGTTCTGAAGGCATGGTTCGTTCCTCGTGATAGGGGGGATGGCGTGAGGATAGGGCGCGCAGATAGATTTGGATAATACCGATTTCGTGATACCTTTTCGGTATGACAACTTCCGCACTTCACTCTCTGGATATTCGCCTGCTGCGCTACTTTGCCGTGGTGGCGGAGGAGAACAACATGAGCCGCGCGGCGCAGCGACTGTTTATGTCGCAGCCTCCGCTCAGCCGCCATATTCGCCAGCTTGAAGAGCGGCTGGGGCTGACGCTATTTGTTCGCCATACTAAAGGGCTGACTCTGACCGACGAAGGGCGACGGGTGCTGGAGATCGTCCGCCCGCTGCTAGCGCAGCAGGAAAAAACCTACGCGGCGCTCGGCAGGCTCGCGCAGAACGGCGCGTCATCGCTGCGTTTGGGGCTAACCACGGCCTTTGAGCTGGGCGTGTTTACGGCTCTGGAGCAGCATCTTGTCGAGCGGGTTGAGGTCTTGAATATTGTGCGTCATGGCTCGCCGGAACTGATCCGCCTGATACGGCGGGGGAAGCTGGACGCGGCGCTGGTGGCGCTGCCGCTGGAAACCTCAGGTTTAAGCGTTGTTCCATTGCCCCTGCATGAACCGCTAATCGCCGCGCTGCCTGCTCACTGGCCGGAGGCCGAGGCGGCGTCGCTGGCGCTCAGCGAGCTGAATGCGCGGCCGCTGTTTTGGTTTAAGCGTGAGCGTAACCCTGCCTTTTTTGACTATACGCGGGATATTTTCCGTCGCGCGGGCTATGCACCAACCTGTATTGAAGAGCCGCTGGAACATGACATCCTGCTGGCGCGCATTGCCCGTGGTGACGGCCTCAGCCTGTTCCCTGCTTCATTTTCCGCTATTCAACGGCAGGGAGTGGTTTTCCGCCCACTGCGGGATGAAACGCTGAGCGTCGGTTTGGGGCTGGCCATGCCGGCCGAAAATGAAGGGCGGCTGGGCTGGTTGGCCGAATCTTTTAAGCCGACTCGCGCGTAACCAGTTGTCCGGATAGCGTGATGGATTGATTTTGCAGCATGGGTTCTTTGAGCTTACGGATCATCAGCGTTGCTGCCTGGCGGCCGGTCTCTTCGCTGGCCGAGGAGACATAGCTAAACGCCGGTGAGGTGAGATTGATATGCAGCATATCCTCAAAGCCAATCAGCGCCACCTGTTGGGTCAGAAACACGTCTTTCCCCACGGTACGACCGACTTTATGAATTCCGTCAATGCAGCCGATCATTGCATCCGGCGAATGGCACAGCACGGCGGTGATGGCGTTATTGTTTTCCAACAGCTGACGCGTCGCGAGACTGGCGGCATGTGTATCATCGCCGCAGGCAGGGGTAAATTCTTCACGCGGCGTAATGCCGTAGCGGGTGAGGGTGTTACGAAATCCCTCCAGTCGCTGCTGGCGAATCAGGTTGTTACCCTGTCCACCGAGGTAAGCGATGTAACGATGCCCGCGTTCGATAAGATAGCGCGTGGCCAGGCTTGCCGCCTGCTGGTTATCGCGCAGCACCAGGTTGCAGGCCTCTTTGATCGGCGATTGTGACACCACAACCAACGGCAGTGGGCACTGGCGAATTTGCGCGGGAAGCGTGTCGCGGTTTACATCCGACGCCAGATAGATAACCCCCGCAACGCCCTGCTGCTTAAACGACAGTAGGCAGCGTTCAAGATGTTCATGCTCATTGAGCGGTTGGCCAAGAAAGACCATAAAGCCCTGCGATTCCAGTTCCTGAACAATGCTCGCCATCACTTTGATGGAAAAGCTGTCGCTAAAGTCTCTTAGAATCAGGCCAATCAGATTGGAGGTGTTAGCGCGAAGGTTAGCGGCGGCAATGTTGTGAACATAGCCCAGCTCATTGATGGCAGCCTGCACTTTTTCGATAGTCGCATCGGAGATTTTTCCTTTCTGGCGAAGGACCAGCGACACGGTAGAAACCGAGACACCGGCCTTTTTGGCGACATCAATAATGCTGACTTTCTTCAAAATCGCTCCCTGAGCAGTCTCACTAATCCACAGAAAACAAGGAGGTTCCCATCAGGGACGGGAACCTCCAACCGCTGACAATCTTATGATTATTTGCCAATCATCGTCGACATGGTTTGCGCGATAAATTGCGCTCGCGCGCCAAATATCACCTGAATACCGTTATCGCCGACGAAAACAACGCCGCGTGCGCCGATATTGTTGAGGCCATCCTTATCCACGGCCTTTTTGTCTTCAACTTCAAGGCGCAGTCGGGTAATGCAGGATCCCACGGACGCAATATTTTGCTCGCCGCCCAGCAGGCCAATGATATCGGTTGCCAGCTCGGTATCGCTTTTGTCGTTGGCGGTCACCGTGGTTTCCGTGCGGCCCGGCGTTTTGACATCAAAACGGCGGATCACAAAGCGGAAGGTGAAGTAGTAAATCAGCCCCATCGGCACGCCAACGATAATGGCGTTGAGGAAGTTGGTCTGATAACCGTTAAACGACGGCAGAATACCAAATGAGATGTAGTCGATAAGCCCGGCGGAGAACGACTTGGCGATGTGCGCATGCAGCAGATACATCACCATGTAGGAGAGACCGGCCATGATGGCGTTAAAGACGTAGAGAATCGGTGCCACGAAGATAAAGGTGAATTCGACCGGCTCGGTGATCCCGGTCAGGAAGCAGGTCAGCGCAGCGGAGAACAAAATACCGGCAGCGATTTTCTTATTCTTCGTGTGCGCTTCGTGGTACATCGCCAGGCAGGCGGCAGGCAGCGCAAACAGCATCAGCGGGAATTCACCCTGCATGAACTTGCCGGCATCCTGGTAAGTATCGCTGCTAAAGGATTTCACTCCCTCTTCCAGCATTTTGAACCAGATAGTCTGGTCGCCATGAATGACCTGGCCTGCGTGGGTGGTGTAATCGCCAAATGAGTACCAGAACGACGGGTACCAGATATGGTGCAGCCCTAGCGGGATCAGCGCGCGCTCTACCAGCCCGAAAATAAAGGTCGACGCAGCCTGATTATCGCCGTTGATAATCACGGACAGCGCGTCGATCCCCGCCTGAATATGCTGCCAGATGTACGGCAGAATCAGCCCAAGGACAAACGACAGCAGGGCGGTAGCGATGGCGACAAAGCGCTTGCCGGAAAAGAAACCCAGGAATTCCGGCAACTGCATTTTGTGGAAACGGTTATAGCACCAGGCGGCGAGAATACCGCAGATCAGGCCGCCAAAAACGCCCATTTGCAGGGTTGGGATCCCCACCACCATGGCGTATTTTCCGCCTTGCCCCGCCATTTCGGGAGTAATGCTCAGAACCGTACTGATGGTGATGTTGGTAACAAAAACGGAAACGGCCGCTGACAGCGCCGCAATACCGGACTCTGAAGCCAGGCCGACGGCGGAGCCGATGGCAAACAGCATTGGCAGGTTATCAAAGATAATCCCGCCTGCGTTCATCATCAGCGGCAGGTGGAATTTATCCCCAAACGCCAGAAGCAGACCGGCTGCCGGCAGCAGCGAGATCGGCAGCATCAGCGCGCGACCAATCATCGACAGTTTAGAAAGCGATTTAATAACACTCGATATCAGACTCATACTGATTTCCCCCGAATAGCCGCCTCTTCGTGCGTGCTTTTCTTAACCCTGTTTATAGTGAGTATAACGTTTTAGTAGAACGTTCTACTTATCGTGAAACAACCCATTAACGTCTGCAATAGAATTTTGGTTTAGACCTACGATGTTTAAGAAATATGCGATGTACATCGCAATTTTAATTGCGTATAAAAAGTGAGGTTGTTGGCGCAGCGGGCGGTGGAAAGTCGACGACGGCTGGCGTCCTGCGCGGGTAGATGAATTAATTTCACCTTCGCTGAGTATTACTCACTTTTTAAGCCGATCTTTCTATTGACGCCCGTCGCCTTTTGCGGCATTTTTACATCCAGACGTCTAAACGGATAGATGTTTACAACACAACAATAATGACACGCGATTGATGAGGTAAGGTATGAGCTTTTTTCACGCCAACCAGCGGGAAGCGCTGAATCAGAGTCTGGCCGAAGTTGGGCAGATTAACGTTTCCTTTGAGTTTTTCCCGCCGCGCACCAGTGAAATGGAGCAAACCCTGTGGAACTCTATCGATCGCCTAAGCAGCCTGAAGCCTAAATTTGTTTCGGTAACCTACGGGGCAAACTCCGGTGAGCGCGACCGTACGCACAGCATTATTAAAGGCATTAAGGACCGTACCGGTCTGGAAGCCGTGCCGCACCTGACCTGCATTGACGCCAGCCGTGATGAATTGCGCGCAATCGCCCAGGACTACTGGGATAACGGTATTCGCCACATTGTGGCACTGCGCGGCGATCTGCCGCCGGGCAGCGGTAAGCCGGACATGTATGCGGCGGACCTGGTGACGCTGTTAAAAGACGTCGCGGATTTCGATATCTCCGTCGCCGCCTATCCGGAAGTGCACCCGGAAGCAAAAAGCGCGCAGGCTGACCTGCTCAACCTGAAACGTAAAGTGGACGCTGGTGCGAACCGCGCGATCACTCAGTTCTTCTTCGATGTGGAAAGCTACCTGCGTTTTCGCGATCGCTGCGTGACCGCCGGCATCGACGTGGAAATTATTCCCGGCATTTTGCCGGTGTCGAACTTCAAGCAGGCGAAGAAATTTGCTGACATGACCAACGTGCGTATTCCTTCCTGGATGTCGCAGATGTTCAACGGGCTTGATGATGATGCCGAAACCCGCAAGCTGGTGGGCGCGAATATCGCCATGGATATGGTGAAAATTCTCAGCCGTGAAGGGGTGAAAGATTTCCACTTCTACACTCTGAACCGTGCGGAAATGAGCTACGCCATTTGCCACACGCTGGGCGTGCGTCCGGCGTAAATCGTCAGCGATTGGCGACGATGTCATATCCCATTCCTTCAGGACAGCGGCCTGGCAGATAGCACGCCAACGGCCCTCTCCGGACAAAAGCCCTGTTTATGCAGGGCTTTTGCGCAGTATAGTAACGCCCCTCATATCACAGTTACGGATCTATCATGTCTACCGAAGGGAAAAGCAATCCGCTGGCGCTTATCGGCCTGCTGGTGCTGACGCTCATCTGGAGCTACAGCTGGATTGCGATGAAACAGGTGACGCTCTACATTGGCGCTTTTGATTTCACTGCACTTCGCTGTATTTTTGGCGCAGTTTTATTGTTTATCGTGTTATTTCTTCGCGGTCGCGGTATGCGGCCTACGCCCTTCGGTTACACGCTGGCTATTGCGCTGCTGCAGACCTGCGGCATGATTGGCCTTGCCCAATGGGCGCTGATGAGTGGCGGTGCGGGCAGGGTCGCTATTCTCACCTACACCATGCCGTTTTGGGTGGTGATTTTGGCGGCGGTCTTCCTTGGTGAACGCATGCGTCGGCGACAATACGCCGCGATTGGCGTGGCGGCGCTAGGGTTGTGTCTGGTGATGCAACCGTGGCAACTCGACGTGACATCGCTGAAAAGCGCGCTGTTGGCGATCCTTTCCGGCGTTAGCTGGGGGGCGAGCGCCATCGTGGCTAAACGTTTATATCAGCGCCACCCCGGGCTCGATTTGCTGGCGCTCACCAGTTGGCAGATGCTTTATGCCGCGCTGGTCATGAGTGCGGTCGCGATGCTGGCACCGCAACGGCCTATTGATTGGCAGCCGGGTGTCTTTTGGGCGCTAGGCTATAGCGCGATTCTGGCCACGGCGCTGGCCTGGAGCCTGTGGCTGTATGTTCTGCGCAATCTACCCGCCAGCATAGCCAGCCTGAGTACGCTGGCGGTCCCGGTGTTTGGCGTGCTGTTCTCCTGGTGGCTGTTGGGAGAAAGGCCGGATAGCGTGGAAAGTCTCGGCATTGCGCTTATTGTCTTCGCGCTGGCGATGATTAGCCTGAAAAAGCGGGTTGCTTCGTTACGCAGTAGCCGCTAAGAATTGAGAAAAACCTTATTTTTTGTCTGGGTTTTCATTAATTCTCCCTATCGATCACAGTCAAATGCCCCTCAATATGTAAGGATAAAGCTGACCTGCGTAGAAATTCCTCTCTGACAAGGGAAAAATAAGAGGAATTAACTATCAAATCCGTGGGTCATTTCAGCTATAACTTATCAGCAGGGGTGTATATCTTAATGATAAATACTGTAAGGGAGCATAGTGATGAGCACGCCAGACGATACCCAGAACGCAGGTAAATGTCCTTTCCACCACGGTGGTGGGCACGATCAGAGCGCAGGCGCTGGCACCAGTAGTAAAGACTGGTGGCCAAAGCAGCTTCGCGTTGACCTTCTTAATCAGCATTCCAATCGATCCAACCCGCTGGGTGAGGATTTCGATTACCGTAAAGAATTCAGCAAACTGGACTACTCGGCGTTAAAGGGTGATATCCGCGCGCTGTTAACCGATTCACAATCCTGGTGGCCGGCCGATTGGGGCAGCTATGTAGGGCTGTTTATCCGTATGGCATGGCACGGTGCGGGCACTTACCGTTCCATGGACGGCCGCGGTGGCGCTGGCCGCGGTCAGCAACGTTTTGCCCCGCTGAACTCCTGGCCGGACAACGTGAGCCTGGATAAGGCGCGCCGTCTGCTGTGGCCAATTAAGCAAAAATATGGCCAGAAAATTTCATGGGCTGACCTGTATATCCTCGCGGGTAACGTGGCGCTGGAAAACTCCGGTTTCCGTACCTTTGGTTTCGGCGCCGGTCGCGAAGACGTGTGGGAACCGGATCTGGACGTCAACTGGGGTGATGAAAAAGCCTGGCTGGCGCACCGTGACCCAGAAGAGCTGGCGAAACGTCCGCTGGCCGCGACCGAGATGGGCCTTATCTATGTGAACCCGGAAGGGCCAAACGCCAGCGGTGAGCCGCTGTCGGCGGCAGCGGCGATTCGCGCCACCTTCGGTAACATGGGGATGGACGATGAAGAGACCGTGGCGCTGATTGCCGGTGGTCATACGCTGGGTAAAACCCACGGCGCGGCGGAAGCTACGCACGTCGGGGCCGATCCGGAAGCTGCACCGATTGAAGCGCAGGGCCTTGGCTGGGCAAACAGCTTTGGCAGCGGCGCGGGCGCAGACGCGATTACTTCCGGTCTGGAAGTGGTCTGGACGCAGACGCCAACCCAATGGAGCAACTACTTCTTCGAGAACCTGTTCAAATACGAATGGGTACAGACCCGCAGCCCGGCTGGCGCAATCCAGTTTGAAGCGGTGGATGCACCTGATCTGATCCCAGACCCGTTCGACCCGTCGAAAAAACGTAAACCAACGATGTTGGTTACCGACCTGACGCTGCGTTTCGATCCGGACTTCGAGAAAATTTCTCGTCGCTTCCTTAACGACCCGCAGGCCTTTAACGAAGCCTTTGCCCGCGCGTGGTTCAAACTGACCCACCGTGATATGGGGCCAAAAGCGCGCTACATCGGTCCGGAAGTACCAAAAGAAGATCTGATTTGGCAGGATCCGCTGCCGCATCCGTTCTTCCAGCCATCCGCTGATGATATCGAAAGCCTGAAGGCTGAGATTGCGGCTTCTGGCCTGACCGTCAGCGAACTGGTTTCCGTAGCCTGGGCTTCGGCATCCACCTTCCGCGGTGGTGACAAACGCGGCGGCGCGAATGGCGCACGTCTGGCGCTGGCTCCGCAGAGAGGCTGGGACGTTAACGCCACGGCAGCGCGCGTTCTGCCGGTGCTGGAAGGCATCTATAAATCGGCGCACAAAGCATCGCTGGCCGATATTATCGTGCTGGCAGGCGTTGTCGGCGTAGAGAAGGCGGCGCAGGCTGCTGGCGTGAACATCAAGGTGCCATTTGCTCCAGGCCGCGTCGATGCGCGCCAGGATCAGACCGATATCGAAATGTTTGAGCTGCTCAAACCGATTGCCGATGGTTTCCGTAACTATCGCGCTGCACCGGGTGAAGCGACGACCGAATCTCTGCTGATTGATAAAGCACAGTTGCTGACGCTGACTGCGCCGGAAATGACGGTGCTGGTAGGCGGCTTGCGCGTACTGGGCGCGAACTTTGATGAAAGCCAGCACGGTGTTCTGACCGACAACGTGGGCGTGCTCAGCACCGATTTCTTTAGCAATCTGCTGGATATGCGCACCGAGTGGAAAGCGACCGATGCTTCTGCAGAACTGTTCGAAGGCCGCGATCGCGCCAGTGGTGAAGTGAAATACACTGCCACCCGTGCTGATCTGGTCTTCGGCTCCAACGCCGTACTGCGCGCGCTGGCGGAAGTTTATGCTTCCAGCGATGCGAAAGAGAAGTTTGTGAAAGACTTCGTGGCGGCTTGGGTGAAAGTGATGAACCTGGATCGTTTTGACCTGCTGTAAGGGCTCAACGGTATAAAAAAATCCCCGCTTACGCGGGGATTTTTGTTTGTGGCGTTCGAAGAGGGAAAATTATTCCCACTCGTGCAGGAAGCGCTGTCCATATTGGTCAGCAACCAAAAGCGCGGCGTAAACGCGGTCAGGATCGGCACCGCCAGGCATGTTGTGAATGGTTTCGCCTTCAGCACAGGCGGCTTCTGCCACCAGACGCATTTTCGCCGGGATGTCCTCTTTGATGTCCAGTTGCGCCAGGGTAATCGGCAGGCCAACGCTGTGACACAGTGCGGCTACGGTCTCAATTTCTTCCACTGAAGCGTTTTCCAGTACCAACTGGGTCAACGTGCCAAACGCCACTTTTTCACCGTGGTAGTAGTGATGGGCGTCAGGGATTGCCGTCATGCCGTTGTGAATCGCATGTGCCGCTGCCAGGCCGCCGCTCTCAAAGCCGACGCCGCTGAGGTAGGTATTGGCTTCGATTACGCGCTCCAGCGCAGGGGTGACTACGTGCTGCTCGGCGGCGAGCATCGCTTTTTCACCCTCTTCAATCAGCGTGTTGTAGCACAGCTCGGCCAGCGCCAGCGCGGCCTGAGTGCATTGACCGCCGGCCATGGTGGTGGCTCCGCTGCGCGAGCAAGCGCGAGCTTCAAACCAGGTCGCCAGCGCATCGCCAATCCCGGCAGCCAGCAGACGGGCTGGGGCACCGGCAACAATTTTGGTGTCGACGATAACCATGTTTGGGTTATGCGGCAGCATCAGGTAGCGATCAAATTCGCCGTCATCGGTATAGAGCACGGAGAGCGCGCTGCAAGGGGCATCGGTGGAAGCGATGGTTGGTACAATGGCGACCGGCAGATTCATAAAGTGGGCCAGCGCTTTGGCGGTATCCAGCGTTTTCCCGCCGCCGATGCCTAAAATGGCGCTGCATTTGGCGCTATTCGCCACATCCTGTAGGCGATTGATTTCGTTTTGCGAACACTCGCCGCCAAACGGGGCGATTTCGACCGACAGACCCGCGCTGGTCAGGCTTTTACGCAGCGTCTCTTCAGCAAACCCCAGCACAAACTTGTCGCCGACGACCAGCCAGCTGTTAGCCATTGGCGTGAGGTAATCGCCAAGACGCGTGATGACGTCGGCGCCCTGAATATACTTACCTGGTGATTGAATAATGCGATCCATACATTTCTCCCCTACAGGTTTAGATTTCCGAATGCGTTTTTCCAGTCTTGCTCGAACTTCTCTATAGCTGACTCTACCGCGGGTGTGCCGAGCATTTGTTGCGCTACATCTAAAGGAAGGGTGATGGCTTCACATCCTGCTAATAAACAGTCCAGCGCCTGGCGAGGTGTTTTAAAGCTGGCGGCCAGTACTTTGCTATCCGGCGCGTGCAGCTCCAGCAGAGACTGCAGCTCCTGGACCATGCGGATACCGTCGCCGCCTTGGGCATCGACGCGGTTGACGTAAGGAGCCACATATTTCGCGCCAGCCAGCGCCGCCAGTAGGCCCTGTGAGGCGCTATATACGGCAGTGCCCAGTGTGGTAATGCCTTCTTTTTTCAGCAGCTTAATTGCGGCCAGCCCTTCTGCGGTGACCGGAACCTTGACCACAATGCCGGGAATGGCGGCGTGGAGTTTGCGGGCGTCGGCGACCATCCCGTCGGCGTCGCGGCTCATGGTCTGGGCAAACAGCGTACCGTTTTCACCAATGGCGTGTTTCAGGCGCGGCAGCACGTCCCAGATAGACTCGCGGCTGGCGGCGACAATGCTCGGGTTGGTGGTCACGCCGGCAATCGGGAAAATACGCGCTAAACGTTCAACTTCCTGCACATTGGCGGTATCCAGATACAGTTCCATGCTATTTCCTCTTAAAGTTCCAGTTCATGTTGCAGCAGGCTGGCAATGGCGTCGGCAGAGGCGGCGTTAACCAGTGAGTTGCGGAATTCGGCATGCATGATGCGACGCGCCAGGCGCGAGAAAATGCGCATGTGCTGGTCGCCGGCAGCATGTTTATTGAGCGTCAGCATAATAATGAACTGCGCTTCTTCATCGCCCCAGGTGACGGGAGCGGGCAGCCGGGCGACGCTGATGGTCGATTGTTCGATGTGTTCGGACTTGCTGTGCGGAATGGCAAAGCTAAAGCCCAGCCCGGTGGAGAAGACCGCTTCACGCGCCCATAAATCGGCTTCCAGTTTGCGCGGGTAGCGGCAGCGCCCGGCGAGCAGCAGGTTGTCGGTCATCCCCTTGATCACCTCTTCTTTACTGCGCCAGTCGTTATCCAGCGAGATGCAGCGCGGGGTAATCAGCGGTGCGTCCTGCTGACTCATGCGGAACTGGGCCAGCAGGTGCTCCACCTCCAACGACGTGCGGCAGGCCATGGCCTGATTGAACAACTGACGGCAGGCGCGGCTGTCGAGCTGTGCCAGGCGCGCTTTGGTCGCGGGGATCGACGGTGCGCTCATGCTGATTTCATCCAGCCCCAGGCCCACCAACAGCGGCAGCACCGAGCCTTTCGCCCCCAGCTCGCCGCACAGACCTATCCATTTCCCCTGTCGATGCACGGCCTGCACGGCAAAATCGAGTGCGCGCAGGAAGGCCGGATTCAGACTGTTGTAATGGCGGGTCACCTTGGCGTTGTCGCGGTCCACCGCCAGCAGATACTGCGTCAGGTCATTGCTACCAATGCTAAAGAAATCAATCTCTTCACAGCACTGGTCGATGATAAACATCACCGACGGCACTTCCAGCATGATGCCGAGAGGAATGCGCTCATCAAACGCCACGTGTTCGCTGCGGAGCTGCTGTTTGGCTTCGGCCACTTTTTCTTTGACCCACAGAATCTCTTCCATTGAGGAGATCATTGGAATCATGATTTTCAGGCTGCCGTGCGCCGAGGCGCGCAGGATGGCCCGCAGCTGAGTGGTAAAAAGCTGCGAGTACTCTTCATAGATACGCACCGCGCGATAGCCGAGGAACGGGTTGTTTTCCGCCGGGATGTTGAGATAGTCCACCGGCTTGTCGCCGCCGATATCCATGGTGCGAATAATAATGCTGCGACCATCAGCCGATTCCAGCGCCTGGCAAAAAATGTTGTACAGCTCGCTTTCGCTCGGCTCGCTGGTACGATCCATGTAGAGCATTTCTGTACGGAAGAGACCTACCGCTTCGGCACCGTTGCCAAACGCCGCCTGCGCTTCCACCGAATGGGCGATATTGGCGGCAACCTCAAGGCGAATGCCATCGGCGCTTCGTGCTTCTCTGTGAAGCCATTCGCTTTGCTGTTCGCGAATCGCGGCCTGTACGCGCGCCTCCTGCTGGTAATAGCGGGTAATGGCTTCGCTAGGGGCGACAACCACTGCGCCGGCGTTGCCGTCGAGATAGACGGTCTGATTTAGCCACGGCGTCAGCGCGGCAATATCCATGCCTACCAGTGTTGGAATGTTAAAGGAGCGGGCAAGGATCACCGTGTGCGAAGTTGTCCCACCGCTCTCCAGCAGCAGACCTTTGAGCAGCGTTTTATCCAGCTCGAGGAACTGGCTTGGGGTTAACTCTTCGGCGACGCAGATAGACGGTTGAGTGAGCTGCCCTGGCGCCGGGAAGCGTTGTTCACCATAAATATGCTGCAGCAGCTGGAAACCCACGTCGCGCATATCAAGCGCGCGTTCCTGCAAGTAGCTGCTGCTGGAGCGGGCAAATTCGTCGCAAAAATGCCGGGTGCTTTCGATGATCGCTTCGGCACAGCTTAAACCGTCGTTCACACCGGCCAACAAATGCTGGCGCAGCGAGGTGTCGGTGGCCAGCGAGCGGTGCGCTTCGAGAATCGCGCTGGCGGTGCTGTCGTTTTCCAGCAGGCGCAGTTCCAGCGTTTTGACCAGCATGGTTAAGCCGCAATCGAGGGCGGATTGCTCCTGCTCCGGGCTTTTTGTCGGCGGCAGCTCGCCGAGATTGTTGAGATCCAGTGCGGCCAGGGGCGTGAGCACGCCGCCTGCACTGCCGCTACAAACCGGCTGAGCGCGAAAAAGCGTGGGGTTTAAACGGGTTAAGGATTCTGGCAGCGCTTCTTGTTCAACGCTGATGGCCTGCGCCAGCGGCGCATCGCACAGCGGAAACTCTTCTTTGATCCACGCCGTGAGACGCTCATGAGCAGTGATTTCATCGGCTCCGCGAATGAGCAACTGGCAGCTATCGCCTGCTAGCGTGTCGGTACCGATAATCGCCAGCGCGCTCTTGGCGTTGCCTTTGCGGTCCGTGCGCAGGTTATGCCATTCAATCTCGCAGCTAAACGTGTTGCACAGCGTTTCGACATGGCTGGCAGGACGGGCGTGCACGCCATTCGGTAATTCGCAGACAAATTCAACAACCAACGTCATAACCCTATCTCCCAAATCATTCGATATGGGTAACAGAATAGGGGGCTTGTTATCGGCGCGGCTATCTGACATTTATGTCAAAAACTGGACAAATGTATTGCCTATTGGAAAATGAGACCAACCTCACAGGTTGCCCGTCTGGCTTATAAAGACGGAGATAGCGCCAACTTTAGAGGTCGCTCGCATTTTTCTTCTGACATTACAAAAATCCAGTAAATGCACTTTTTATCCACTGTCTGTCCCGCTGCCAATTGCCTATTGTTGCCACAACACCTTAATAGACATGGGCACATAAAGCCCGGGAGCGGCTGATGAAAGAATTAGTGCAAATACTCAGAAATACCCGTCAGCATTTGATGACGGGCGTGTCGCACATGATCCCGTTTGTCGTAGCGGGCGGTATCTTACTGGCGGTCTCCGTCATGCTGTACGGAAAGGGCGCTGTGCCGGATGTCGCCACCGATCCCAACCTGAAAAAACTGTTTGATATTGGCGTCGCGGGCCTGACGCTGATGGTGCCATTCCTCGCCGCCTACATTGGTTACTCCATTGCCGAGCGCTCCGCGCTGGCACCCTGCGCGATTGGCGCATGGGTGGGCAATAGCTTCGGTGCCGGCTTCTTCGGCGCCCTGATCGCCGGGATTATCGGCGGTATCGTCGTTTACTACCTGAAGAAAATTCCGGTGCATAAAGTTCTGCGCTCGGTGATGCCGATTTTTGTCATCCCGATTATCGGCACCCTGATTACCGCAGGCATCATGATGTGGGGCTTGGGTGAGCCGGTCGGCATGCTGACCAACAGTCTGACCCACTGGCTGCAAGGGATGCAAGCCGGCAGCATCGTGGTGCTGGCGGTGATTATGGGGCTGATGCTGGCCTTCGATATGGGCGGCCCGGTGAACAAAGTGGCCTATGCCTTCATGCTGATTTGCGTCTCTCAAGGGGTCTATACCGTGGTGGCTATCGCCGCCGTGGGTATCTGCGTGCCGCCGCTGGGGCTGGGCCTGGCCACGCTTATCAACCGCAAAAACTTTAACAATGAAGAACGTGAAGCTGGCAAAGCGGCGCTGGTGATGGGCTGCGTTGGCGTGACTGAAGGGGCGATTCCTTTCGCCGCCGCAGACCCGCTGCGCGTCATTCCATCCATCATGCTGGGCTCCGTATGCGGTGCCGTGACCGCCGCGCTGATGGGAGCGCAGTGCTACGCCGGATGGGGTGGTTTGATTGTCCTGCCGGTAGTGGAAGGCAAATTGGGCTATCTGCTCGCGATTGTTGTGGGTGCGGTGGTCACTGCCGTGAGCGTCAACCTCCTGAAGAGCCTGGCGCGCAAGAACAAAAAAGTGGCCGTCGAAAAAGAAGACGACCTGGATTTAGATTTTGAAATTAACTAATTGAGAAGGTAAAGATTATGACCAATATTATTGCGGTAACGGCTTGTCCTTCCGGTGTTGCACACACCTACATGGCTGCAGAAGCGCTGGAAAGCGCAGCGAAATCAAAAGGCTGGAACGTGAAGGTTGAAACGCAGGGGTCGATTGGTCAGGAAAATGAGCTGACGGCAAGCGATGTCGCGGCGGCCGACATGGTGATTCTCACCAAAGATATCGGCATCAAGTTTGAAGAGCGTTTCGCCGGTAAAACCATTGTTCGGGTTAATATTAGCGATGCGGTTAAACGCGCCGACGCTATTATGAATAAGATTGAGGCACATCTATCGCAAAGCGCCTAAGACGAGCTTCAATATCATCAACACACCCTGGCTGGCGGGCGCAAAGGATACTATTTGCGCTCGCCAGCGTGTGTTTTCGGCAAGGAGAGAACGATGACGGCAACGAGCGGACGAATGTTAGTGGCGGTAACTGCCTGCGTAAGCGGGGTCGCTCATACCTATATGGCGGCTGAGCGTCTGGAAAAACTCTGTCAGCAGGAAAAGTGGAGCATCAAAATTGAAACCCAGGGCGCGTTGGGGATTGAAAATGCGCTGACGGAAGACGATATCCGCCGGGCGGATGCGGTGCTATTGATTACCGATATTGAACTCAACGGTGCGGAACGCTTCATTCAGAGCCGCTATGTGCAATCCGGCATCAGCGCTTTTTTGCGTGAGCCGCAGAAGGTCATGAGCGCGGTACGCAAGCTACTGTCCGCGCCGCAGCACACGCATATTATTCTGCCGTAGTCAGCTGGCTGTGGTATTGGCGGCGATACTCGGACGGCGATCGGTCGGTATTTTTGCGAAACAGCCGGCAGAAGTAGTTGCTGTCGACAAAGCCACAGGCATGCGCGATCTCTTTAACCTTCAGATCATACCCTTTCAGTAGCCGTCTGGCGTGCTCCAGGCGGGTATGATTGAGGTATTCGTTAAACCCCATAATCCCGCTTTTCTGGAACAGGTGCGACAGGTAGTTGGGGGAGATATAAAACGCCTGTGCGACGGATTCACGGGTCAGCGGTTCGGCAAAGTGAGTATCAATATATTCACGGATAGCGTCGAATAGCGCCTGGCTGCGCGAGGCGGTCTGGATTTGGCTGCTGAGCAGATCGGCGCAGTGGCTGATCAGGCTGGTGGCAATCAGCCGGGCGGTCTGCTGTTCCTGCGGCTGCATCTGGATTTCACCCATCGTTTGCAGCAGGAATGAGCCAACGCGCGGCCCTCGGCGCGCAACATGCTGTTTAGAAACGTTTTTTAACTGCCGCCCATCCCACTGCTGCACGCTAAACCCCAGCTGTTGTTTACCAAACAGCACGCTCAGCGTTGTCGCGGGGCGATCCCAAAGCGGGTAGTTCCAGCCGCCAGCCGGGACATACAGCGCGTCCAGCCCGTTCATTCGCACTTCATCTCCATGCAGTCCGGCATCCGCCAGCTCCCCCGATAGCACAATCTCCAGACGCGGAAAATCGACCTGAAATGCCATGTCAGGCACCGGCATATGGCTTGTGGCAAACCAGATTTTTTGCAGCGGCGTAGTGCCCGAGGCAATGTGGGAAAGCAGTGGGTTGATGTCGAAAAACATGTGGCTCCCTGTCGTGATGTACAACGTAGAAACCTTAACTGAGGGTATAAAAAAAGGCCACAAAGAATGTGGCCTTTTGCTGTTGGCTTCACTGTCCCCGGCGGCATTGCTGCGTATGGGCGACTGCGTGATTCATTAGCCGGTGTTACGCATACCCGCCGCAACGCCGGCGATGGTGACCATCAGCGCCTGTTCAACGTTATGGTCAGGTTCCAGACCTTCCTCTTCCGCTTTACGTGAACGGTGCAGCAGTTCGGCCTGCAGAACGTTCAGCGGGTCGGTATAGATGTTACGTAACTGGATAGACTCAGCGATCCACGGCAGGTCGGCCATCAGGTGCGCATCGTTCGCGATATCGAGCACCACTTTGATGTCGGCTTCCAGCAGTTCACGCAGTTCTGCACCCAGCGCCCACAGTTCCGGTTTCACCAGACGCTGATCGTAGTATTCCGCCAGCCACAGGTCAGCCTTCGAATAAACCATCTCCAGCATGCCCAGGCGGGTTGAGAAGAATGGCCAGTCGCGGCACATGGTTTCCAGTTTGCTCTGTTTGCCGTCTTCCACCACTTTTTGCAGCGCCGCGCCGGCACCCAGCCAGGCCGGCAGCATCAGGCGGTTCTGAGTCCAGGCGAAGATCCATGGAATGGCGCGCAGCGATTCCACGCCACCGGTTGGGCGACGTTTTGCCGGACGCGAGCCGAGCGGCAGTTTACCCAGTTCCTGTTCCGGAGTCGCGGAACGGAAGTAAGGAACAAAATCTTTATTTTCACGTACGTAGCCACGGTACATCTCGCAGGAGATATCCGACAGCTCGTCCATGATGCCGCGCCACTCTTCCTTCGGTTCTGGTGGTGGCAGCAGGTTGGCTTCCAGGATGGCGCTGGTGTACAGCGACAGGCTGCTGACGGTGACTTCCGGCAGGCCGTATTTAAAGCGGATCATCTCGCCCTGTTCGGTCACGCGCAGGCCGCCCTTCAGGCTTCCCGGAGGCTGAGACAGCAGCGCGGCGTGAGCCGGTGCGCCGCCGCGGCCGATAGAACCGCCGCGCCCGTGGAACAGCGTCAGCTCAATGCCGGCTTTCTCACAGGTTTTGATCAGCGCATCCTGCGCCTGGTACTGCGCCCACGAGGCGGCCATTACGCCCGCATCTTTAGCCGAGTCAGAGTAGCCAATCATGACCATCTGTTTGCCCTGAATAAAGCCGCGGTACCAGTCGATATTCAGCAACTGTGTCATCACGTCATCGGCGTTGTTCAAGTCGTCCAGCGTTTCAAACAGCGGGGCAACCGGCAGCGCGAACGGGATACCCGCTTCTTTCAGCAGAAGGTGTACGGCCAGTACATCGGACGGAGTCTTCGCCATAGAGATAACGTAGGCCGCAACCGAACCCTGCGGGGCATCAACAATCGCTTTGCAGGTGTTGAGCACTTCGCGGGTGTCGTTGCTTGGTTCCCAGCTGCGCGGCAGCAGCGGGCGTTTAGAATTCAGTTCACGGATCAGGAAGGCCTGTTTGTCGGCTTCTGACCAGCTTTCATAGTCGCCGATACCCAGATAACGGGTCAGCTCGCCCAGCGCTTCGGTGTGGCGGGTGCTTTCCTGACGTACGTCGATACGCACCAGCGGCACGCCGAAACATTTCACACGGCGCAGGGTATCGAGCAGTTCGCCGTTGGCGATGATGCTCATTCCGCAGGCCTGCAGGGATTTGTAGCAAGCGTATAGCGGTTCCCACAGCTGTTCGTTTTGGCTGATAAGACCGGCCGGTTTTGGCAGACGCTGGCCTTTCAGACGCGCTTCCAGCCAGGCTTGGGTCGCCATCAGCTGGCCACGCAGGGTTTTCATCAGGTAGCGATACGGTTCGGTCGCACCGGCTTCACCCACCAGTTCGCGCAGTTCGTCGGTACACTCCACCATCGACAGCTCGGAGATCAGCACCTGCACATCTTTCAGGAACAGGTCGGTGGCTTTCCAGCGGCTCAGCAGCAGTACATGGCGGGTGATTTCGGCCGTCACATTCGGGTTGCCGTCGCGGTCACCGCCCATCCAGGAGGTGAAGCGCACTGGGACAAAATCGACAGGCAGTTTGTAGCCGAGGTTTTCTTCCAGCTGTTCGTTCAGCTCGCGCAGGTAGTTGGGTACCCCTTCCCACAGGCTGTTTTCGACCACCGCAAAGCCCCACTTGGCTTCATCAACCGGGCTTGGGCGGTGTTTGCGAATTTCATCGGTATGCCAGGACTGGGCAATCAGCTGGCGCAAACGGCGCATTACCTGGTTGCGCTCGTAGTCGGCGATATCCGTATTATCGAGTTGTTTCAGACAGTTGTTGATTTCACCCATTTTGTGGATCAGCGTACGACGCGTAATTTCGGTCGGGTGCGCGGTCAGCACCAGCTCCAGCGACAGGGATTCAACGGCCTGTTTAATCGTCGTTTCGTTGAGATTGGGTTGGTCTTTGAGTTTACGCAGAGTACGGGCAATCACTTCCGGGTTGCTCGCCGCTTCGCCTTTTGGCGAAATGCTGTGGTATTGCTCGGCGGTGTTGGCCAGATTCAGGAATTGGCTAAACGCACGGGCGACCGGCAGCAGCTCATCGTTGGACAGGTTCTGCAGCGTGGTAAGCAGCTCCTGGCGATTGGCTTCGTTGCCCGCACGAGAAGATTTGGACAACTTACGGATCGTTTCTACACGGTCAAGAATGTTCTCACCAAGCGCATCCTTGATGGTATCGCCTAGCACTTTACCGAGCATACTGACATTACTACGCAACGCGGAATATTGTTCGTTCATTAACCCAGACACCCCATCTCATTTTATTTTGTTATATCCCGGCCTCGGAACGGAAGGGCGAGATAAAGACACCTCTTTTATAAAGCCACGTAAAAACCCTTACGTCAATTGCTGCGAAATCGCTTCAGCAAACGAATAAATCGCGGCAATTTACGAAATTTAATTTGCTTCCTGCCAGATAAGAAATGCTTATGAAAATGTGAAGGAGATCGCGGGAATAGACGGTGCCGTGAGGGCGAGTGGGGGGCGGGCTGCGCGCTGTTTTGCCCGGGAACCTTCGGCTACCGGGCAGAACAGATTAATGCCAACAGAAGTGATGGACGACCTGAGAAATTAATTCGCGTGTCGGTTTAATAAAGCGGGTCTCGAGGTACTCGTCCGGCTGGTGCGCCTGGTTAATTGAGCCAGGACCTAAGACGATGGTCGGGCACAGGTTCTGAATAAACGGTGCTTCGGTGCAGTAGTTAACGACTTCAGTTTTGGTGCCGAGCAGTTTTTCCAGCACTGCAACCAGCTGGTGATCCGGCGGACATTCATAACCCGGAATCGGCGGATGCAGTTCGCTGATGGTCAAACGGCCAGGCCACTGTGCACTAACCGGTTCCAGTGCTTCATCCAGCAGGCCGTTAAGGTCGTTGAGCGTCATGCCCGGCAGCGGGCGAATATCCATGTGCAACTCGCAGCAGGCGCAAATGCGGTTGGAGGCATCGCCGCCGTGCAGGCTACCCAGGTTGAGCGTCGGGTACGGCACGGTGAAGGCGTCATAGTGATAACGCTCTTTCAGCGAATCGCGCAGCTGCATCACGCGACCAATGGCGTCGTGCATGATTTCTATCGCGTTAACGCCGCGCGCCGGGTCGCTGGAGTGGCCGGACTGGCCGAGCACGCGAATGGCGTTAGACATATGGCCTTTGTGGGCGCGTACCGGCTGCAATGATGTTGGTTCGCCAATAATCGCGCAGTCCGGGCGCAGTTCGGTGGATTCGGCAAAGTAGCGTGCGCCGGCCATGCTGGTCTCTTCATCGGCGGTGGCCAGGATATAGAGCGGCTTTTTCAGCGTCGTCACATCGACATCACGCAGGGCGTCGAGGATAAACGCAAAGAAGCCTTTCATATCGGCGGTACCCAAACCGTAGAGCTTGTTGTCATGTTCGGTGAGAGTGAAGGGATCGCGCGTCCAACGGCCGTCATCGAATGGGACGGTATCCGTATGGCCCGCCAGCAGCAGACCGCCCGCACCGTGACCGGTGCTGGCGAGCAGGTTAAATTTATTGCGAGTACCAGGGACTGGCTGCACCTCGACCTTGAAGCCCAAAGAGGCAAACCAATCGGCGAGCAGAGTGATTAAAGACGCATTGCTCTGATCGAGCGCTTCTTCGGTTGCGCTGATGGACGGGGTGGCGATCAACGCACGGTAAATCTCGATAAATGGGGGTAAATTGTTTTTCATTGTTGACACACCTCGGGTCGTGATAGTATCAATATTCATGCAGTATTTGTGAATAAAAATACATTATCATTAGGCGTAAGAAAACCCACCAACTGTAGGGTGAAGTGATTACGCTTAATCAGGCAAACAGACATAAGAAGGTGAACTGCACCGATGTTGAATACGCTGATTGTGGGCGCGAGCGGTTATGCTGGCGCGGAACTTGTGACCTATGTAAATCGCCATCCTCATATGAACATAACCGCTTTGACGGTCTCAGCGCAAAGCAATGATGCGGGAAAGCTAATTTCTGATTTGCATCCACAGCTAAAAGGCATTGTCGACCTGCCGTTGCAGCCGATGTCCGACATCAGTGAATTCAGCGCGGGAGTGGACGTGGTGTTCCTCGCTACCGCCCATGAAGTCAGCCACGATCTGGCACCGCAGTTTTTGGCCGCGGGCTGCGTGGTATTCGACCTGTCCGGTGCGTTCCGCGTGAACGACGGCGCCTTCTACGAAAAATATTACGGCTTTACTCATCAGTACCCGGAGCTGCTGGCGCAGGCGGTGTATGGCCTTGCCGAGTGGAGCGCCGACGCGCTGAAAGAGGCGAAGCTGATTGCGGTTCCGGGCTGTTATCCAACGGCGGCGCAGCTGTCGCTAAAACCGCTGATCGACGGCGATTTGCTGGATCTCAATCAGTGGCCGGTGATCAACGCCACCTCCGGCGTGAGCGGCGCGGGGCGTAAAGCGGCGATCTCCAATAGCTTCTGTGAAGTGAGCCTGCAGCCGTACGGCGTGTTTACCCACCGTCATCAGCCTGAAATTGCCAGCCATCTTGGTGCGGATGTGATCTTCACGCCGCATCTGGGCAACTTCCCGCGCGGTATTCTGGAAACCATTACCTGCCGTCTGAAGCCGGGCGTCACGCATGCGCAGGTGGCCGAGACGCTGCAGCAAGCCTACGCCGACAAGCCAATGGTCCGTTTATATGACAAAGGTGTGCCAGCGCTGAAAAACGTGGTTGGCCTGCCGTTCTGCGATATCGGTTTTGCCGTTCAGGGTGAACACCTGATCGTGGTGGCGACCGAGGACAACTTATTAAAAGGTGCTGCCGCACAGGCCGTGCAGTGCGCCAATATCCGTTTCGGCTTCGCTGAGACGCAGTCTCTTATCTAAGGTGTGATGACGATGAATCCATTAATTATCAAACTGGGCGGCGTGTTATTGGATAGCGAAGAAGCGCTGGAGCGTCTGTTTACCGCGCTGGTGAACTATCGCGAATCGCATCAGCGTCCGCTGGTGATTGTCCACGGCGGCGGCTGCGTGGTGGATGAGCTGATGAAACAGCTTAACCTGCCGGTGAAAAAGAAAAATGGCCTGCGCGTTACGCCTGCCGATCAGATTGACATCATTACCGGAGCGCTGGCGGGGACCGCCAACAAAACGCTGCTGGCGTGGGCGAAGAAACATGATATTGCCTCTGTTGGCCTGTTCCTTGGCGACGGCGACAGCGTAAACGTGACGAAACTGGATGAAGAGCTGGGCCACGTAGGTCTGGCGCAGCCTGGCTCACCGAAGCTGATTAACCTGCTGCTGGAAGGCGGGTTCCTGCCGGTGGTGAGCTCCATCGGCGTAACCGCCGAGGGGCAGTTGATGAACGTCAACGCTGACCAGGCGGCAACGGCACTGGCTGCTACGCTGGGTGCGGACCTGATCCTGCTCTCCGACGTTAGCGGTATTCTGGACGGTAAAGGCCAGCGTATTGCTGAGATGACGGCGGCGAAAGCCGAACAGCTGATCGACCAGGGAATTATTACCGACGGCATGATTGTGAAGGTGAATGCGGCGCTTGATGCGGCACGTACTTTGGGCCGCCCGGTCGATATTGCCTCCTGGCGCCACGCCGAGCAGCTGCCAGCGCTGTTTAACGGCACGCCAATCGGCACGCGTATTCTGGCTTAATGTTTAGGTGCCGGAGGGCGGCGATGCCTTCCGGCGACCGGAACAGAACCTGTAGGCCGGATGAGCGCAGCGCCATCCGGCAGTGAAATCGAAGAATTTAAGGAAATTTGTTATGGCACTTTGGGGCGGGCGTTTTACTCAGGCAGCGGATCAGCGGTTCAAACAGTTCAATGACTCTTTGCGCTTTGACTATCGCCTGGCTGAGCAGGATATCGTCGGTTCTGTCGCCTGGTCTAAAGCGCTGGTCACCGTTGGCGTACTGACCGAGCAGGAACAGAATCAGTTGGAAGACGCTCTGAGCGTGCTGTTGGAAGAGGTGCGTGCAAACCCACAGCAGATTTTGCAAAGCGATGCTGAAGATATCCATAGCTGGGTGGAAGGGAAGCTTATCGATAAAGTCGGCCAGTTGGGCAAAAAACTGCACACCGGCCGTAGCCGTAACGACCAGGTCGCTACCGATCTCAAACTGTGGTGTAAAGACACCGTGGCTGAACTGCTGGTGGCAAACCGTCAGCTGCAAAGCGCGCTGGTGGAAACCGCGCAGGCCAATCAGGATGCGGTAATGCCGGGTTATACCCATCTGCAGCGTGCGCAGCCGGTGACTTTTGCTCACTGGTGCCTGGCCTACGTTGAGATGCTGGCGCGTGATGAAAGCCGTCTGCACGATACCCTCAAGCGTCTCGACGTGAGCCCGCTGGGCTGCGGTGCGTTGGCGGGTACTGCGTATGAGATTGACCGTGAACAACTGGCCGGCTGGCTGGGCTTCGCGTCTGCGACGCGCAACAGCCTCGACAGCGTCTCTGACCGCGACCACGTGCTGGAACTGCTCTCCAATGCTGCTATTGGTATGGTGCATCTGTCGCGCTTCGCCGAAGATCTGATCTTCTTTAATACCGGCGAGGCCGGTTTCGTTGAGCTTTCCGACCGCGTGACCTCCGGCTCTTCGCTGATGCCGCAGAAGAAAAACCCGGATGCGCTGGAGCTTATTCGTGGCAAATGCGGCCGCGTGCAGGGCGCGTTGACCGGCATGATGATGACGCTGAAAGGCCTACCGCTGGCCTACAACAAAGATATGCAGGAAGACAAAGAAGGGGTCTTCGATGCGCTGGATACCTGGATGGACTGTCTGCATATGGCGGCGCTGGTGCTGGACGGTATCCAGGTGAAACGTCCTCGCTGTCAGGAAGCGGCACAGCAAGGCTATGCCAATGCCACTGAACTGGCGGACTATCTGGTCGCGAAAGGCGTTCCGTTCCGCGAAGCGCACCATATCGTGGGTGAGGCGGTGGTTGAAGCGATTGCCCAAGGCAAGCCGCTGGAAGAGCTGGCGCTGGCAGATCTGCAAAAATTCAGTGCGGTGATTGGCGATGATGTCTATCCGATCCTGTCGCTGCAATCCTGCCTGGATAAACGTGCGGCCAAAGGCGGCGTGTCGCCGCAGCAGGTGGCGCAGGCCATTCGCGATGCGCAGGCGCGTCTGAGCTAACTTTCAGCACGAATAAGAGACGATTGAGCCCGGCCGAGCGCGGCGACGCCGGGTTTTTTACGCGCAAAAAAAGCGGGCCACGGGGCCCGCAAACGTTCATGTTGGCTTTTGTTAGTCGAGTTTGAGAGAAACTCCGAATCAGTGTGACGACTTCAAGGGTTAAACGAGGGTCACCTGTTTCTGTGCTGTATTATTAAACAGAATCCTTGATAGGGATAATCATTCGTTGCTATTCTATCTATCGCCATGGGCTATCGTGGCGATGGAGGAAGAATAATGAATATTCGCGATCTTGAATACCTGGTGGCATTGGCTGAACATCGGCACTTCCGCCGGGCGGCAGATTCCTGCCATGTCAGTCAGCCAACCCTGAGCGGGCAGATTCGTAAACTGGAAGATGAACTGGGCGTGATGCTGCTGGAACGGACTAGCCGCAAAGTGCTGTTTACCCAAGCGGGGCTGCTGCTGGTGGACCAAGCGCGTACCGTGTTACGCGAGGTCAAAGTGCTTAAGGAAATGGCAAGCCAGCAGGGGGAGACGATGTCCGGCCCGCTGCATATCGGCCTGATTCCAACCGTTGGCCCGTATCTATTGCCTCATATTATCCCGATACTGCACCAAACGTTCCCGAAGCTGGAAATGTATCTGCACGAAGCGCAAACCCATCAGCTGCTGGCGCAGCTCGACAGCGGTAAGCTGGACTGCGTGATTCTGGCGCTGGTGAAGGAAAGCGAGGCATTTATCGAAGTTCCGCTGTATGACGAACCGATGCTGCTGGCGATCTATGAGGATCACCCGTGGGCCGAGCGCGATCGCGTGCCGATGTCGGATCTGGCCGGTGAAAAGCTGCTGATGCTGGAAGATGGCCACTGCTTGCGCGATCAGGCGATGGGCTTCTGCTTTGAGGCGGGCGCGGATGAAGATACCCATTTCCGGGCAACCAGTCTGGAGACGCTGCGTAATATGGTGGCGGCGGGGAGCGGCATTACTTTGCTGCCAGCGCTAGCGGTACCGCAGGAACGCAAGCGCGATGGCGTCGTGTATCTGCCGTGTATTAAGCCGGAACCGCGTCGTACCGTGGGTCTGGTCTATCGACCAGGATCGCCGCTGCGCAGCCGCTATGAGCAGCTGGCAGAGGCCGTCCGTGAAACGATGGACGGCCATTTCGACAAAGCGCTAAAAAAGGCGATTTAAGCCGTTCAGCGCGGCTACCCGGTAGGCTTCCGCCATGGTCGGGTAGTTAAAGGTGGTGTTAACGAAGTACTCAATGGTGTTACCACCGCCTTTCTGCTCCATAATCGCCTGGCCGATATGAATAATTTCGGCCGCGCGCTCGCCAAAGCAGTGAATCCCGAGGATTTCCTTGGTTTCCCGATGGAACAGGATCTTCAGGGTTCCTACGCTCATACCGACGATTTGCGCTCGCGCCAGGTGTTTAAACTGCGCACGGCCCACTTCATACGGCACTTTCATTGCGGTTAGCTGCTGCTCGGTTTTCCCGACTGAACTGATTTCTGGAATGGTGTAGATCCCGGTTGGGATATCTTCAATCAGATGCCCAGATGCTTCACCTTTCATCAGTGCCTGCGCGGCGATACGGCCCTGGTCATAGGCGGCGGACGCAAGGCTCGGGTAGCCGATAACGTCACCGACGGCATAGACGTGCGGCAGCGCGGTCTGATAGAGGCTATTCACCTTCAACTGACCACGGCTGTCGGCCTGCAGGCCAATGTTTTCCAGCGCCAGCGATTCGGTGTTGCCGGTACGGCCGTTGGCAAACAGCAGGCAGTCGGCTTTGAGTTTTTTGCCGGATTTCAGGTGCATGATGACGCCATCGTCTACGCCTTCAATCTTCTCGTACTCTTCGTTGTGGCGAATCACCACGCCGCTGTTCCAGAAGTGATAGGAAAGCGAATCTGACATCTCCTGATCGAGGAATGCCAGTAGACGGTCGCGGGTGTTGATGAGATCAACTTTCACGTCCATGCCACGGAAGATAGAGGCGTATTCGCAGCCGATCACCCCTGCGCCATAGATAATCACGTGGCGAGGTTCATGGTGCAGGCTGAGGATAGAGTCGCTGTCATAAATGCGTGGATGATTAAAGTCGACGTCTGCCGGGCGATACGGACGGGAGCCGCAGGCAATCACGAACTTCTCGGCGGTCAACGTTTCGACCGAACCGTCCGGGCATTTCAGGGCGATGGTGTGATCATCGACAAAATGGGCGTCGCCCTGCAGCATTTCACAGTGGTTACGCTCGTAAAAGCCCTGACGCATACGCGTCTGCTGATTAATCACGCTATCAGCGTGATTCAGGATGTCGGCAAATGAGGAACGGAGGAGTCGGCTGTGGTCGCTGTAGAGAGGGTTCTGGTTGAATTCGATAATACGGCTGACGGCGTGGCGAAGGGCTTTGGACGGGATTGTGCCCCAGTGGGTACAGCCGCCGCCGACATTATGGTAACGCTCAATAACGGCGACGTGGGCTCCTTGCTTCACCAAACCCATAGCAGCGCCTTCGCCGCCGGGGCCGGAACCAATAATGACTGCATCATAATCGTAGGAATGTGGCATGGTAAGGCTTACCTGTTCTTATACATAAAAGCAACAGAATCATAACATCATCGAAGAAATAACCCAATTATCGTTGGGCTTTTTTCATACGAAATAGCATAAATAGCATGTAAACAATCATTAACAAAGCTGCGTAAGTGGAATCGTTTTAATCTCTGGTATAGTGCCAGCACGGCATATGGAAGGATTCAGTTATCGTGATGGGTGTTAGAGCGCAACAAAAAGAAAAAACCCGGCGTTCGCTGGTGGAAGCGGCATTCAGTCAACTCAGCGCCGAGCGTAGTTTTGCCAGCCTGAGTCTGCGTGAAGTCGCGCGTGAGGCGGGCATTGCGCCAACGTCCTTTTATCGCCATTTCCGTGATGTCGATGAACTTGGGCTGACGATGGTTGATGAGAGCGGCCTGATGCTCCGCCAATTGATGCGTCAGGCTCGCCAACGTATTGCCAAAGGTGGCAGCGTTATTCGTACCTCTGTTTCAACCTTTATGGAATTTATCGGCAATAACCCGAACGCCTTTCGCCTGCTGCTGCGCGAGCGTTCCGGCACCTCTGCGGCATTTCGAGCGGCAGTCGCCCGCGAGATTCAGCACTTTATTGCGGAACTTGCTGACTATCTCGAAATCGAAAACCATATGCCTCGTGCGTTTACTGAAGCACAGGCGGAGGCGATGGTTACTATCGTATTTAGCGCGGGAGCGGAGGCTTTAGATGTTGGCCTCGAGCAGCGTCGGCAGCTGGAAGAGCGGCTGGTGCTGCAGTTACGGATGATTTCCAAAGGCGCATACTACTGGTACCGCCGCGAACAAGAGAAAAGTCACGTCATTCCGAATAAGGTGGTAGACGAGCAATGAAACAGTCAGGTCAAGATAAAGGTACGCTGCTGCTGGCGCTGTTGGCTGGCTTATCAATTAACGGCACGTTTGCAGCGCTGTTCAGCTCCATCGTCCCTTTCTCCGTCTTTCCGATAATTTCTCTGGTGCTGACGGTGTATTGTCTGCATCAACGCTATCAAAACCGCACGATGCCGGTCGGATTACCCGGCCTGTCAGCCGCCTGCTTTATCCTGGGCGTGTTGCTTTATAGCACCGTGGTACGGGCGGAATATCCGGATATCGGCTCTAACTTCTTCCCGGCGGTATTGTCGGTAGCGATGGTCTTCTGGATTGGCTATCGGATGCGTAACCGTAAGCAGGGGATTTCGGAGTAAGATTGTGGGCCTGGTAGCGCGATGCTGACCGGGCCCGTGATGATATTACTTCTTCGTCAGCAGTACGCCGCATTCCATGTGGTGGGTGTACGGGAACTGATCGAACAGCGCCAGGCGAGTGACATGATGCGTCTGGCTTAATGTTTCCAGGTTCTGGCACAGCGTCTCCGGGTTACAGGAGATGTACAGGATGTTCGGGTAGGCCTGCACCATCTTCTCGGTTTCGCTATCCAGCCCGCTGCGCGGCGGATCGACAAAAATCGTCTCACACTGGTAGCTTTTCAAATCGATACCCTGCAAACGGTTAAATTCCCGCACGCCGTTCATCGCCTGAGTAAACTCTTCCGCCGCCATGCGAATAATTTGCACGTTGTCGATCTGGTTAGCAGCAATGTTGTACTGGGCGGCAGCAACCGAGGGCTTGGCGATTTCGGTCGCCAGTACGCGGTTAAAGTTGCGCGCCAGCGCCAGCGAGAAGTTGCCGTTACCACAGTAAAGCTCCAGCAGATCGCCACGTGAATTCTGTGTGGTATCCAGCGCCCATTCCAACATCTGAACGTTCATCGCCGCATTGGGCTGGGTGAAACTGTTCTCGACCTGGCGGTAGATCATCTCTTTGCCAGCAACCGGCAGGCGCTCATCAATATAGTCCTGATCCAGCTCGATTTTGGTTTTGGTCGCGCGGCCAATCAGGTGCACGTTTAAGCCTTTCGCACGCAGCGCATCGCGTAGCGCTTCGGCCTGTTCGCGCCAGGCGTCATCGAGTTTTTTATGGTACAGCAGCGAGACCACCGCCTGATCGCTCAGGGTGGTGAGGTAGTCAATCTGGAACAGCTTGTGACGCAGCACCTGATTATCGCGGACGCCGTCGAGCATGGCGGTCATCAGCGTATTGATAAGCTGGCTGGCAGCCGGGAACGCATCGACGCGAATGCGGCTCTTGGTCTGCTGGTCAAACATAATATGGTAGAGATCATCGCCGTCGTGCCAGATGCGGAATTCCGCACGCATCCGGTAGTGGCTGACCGGTGAGCGAAACACCTCCGGCGCAGGTGCGCTAAACGGCGCCATCATCGTTTTCAGGCGAGTGACTTTCTCGGCGAGCTGAGCGTCGTACTGATCGGTTGGGAGATGTTCGGGGGTCATGATGCATCCTGAATAGTAAAAGTACGCGGGGATTGTAGGGCTTGTTCAGGGGATGTCCAGCCTCATGCGGGTTAAAATGATAAATAGCAGTCTGGACATCCGTATGTAACTAAATGTAGCATTCGCGTACCGGTCCTGTGAGTTAAAAGGGAACCCAGTGTAAATCTGGGGCTGACGCGCAGCGGTAAGGAAGGTGAGAGGGGAGCGCACCTGGTGCAGACACTGCGGCTTGTCGTGGGAAGTCATCCTCTCTTTTATATAGCCTCCAAGCCCGAAGACCTGCCGGATGACGTCGCATGAGGTTTTATCGTCGCGAGCAACTGATAAAACCTGCGGCATCCTTTATCTATTTCGGATGCTTTTAAAATGATTAAAAAAGTTTCGCTGATGACGGCGTTATCCGTCACGGCATTTTCCGGCTGGGCGCAGGATAGCAATTCAGACACGCTGGTCGTTACCGCCAACCGTTTTCAACAGCCGGTTAATACCGTATTAGCCCCCACGGATGTTGTCACCCGCGATGAGATCAACCGCTGGCAGGCGAAAAACCTGAACGATGTTATGCGCCGCCTCCCCGGTGTTGATATTGCTCAGTATGGCGGTATGGGGCAGTCTTCGTCTCTCTTTATTCGTGGTACGGAAACTCGGCAGGTGTTGGTGCTGGTCGATGGCATCCCAATGAGCCGCCCGGGTATTTCAAATACGCCTGACCTTAACCAGATCCCTCTCTCCTTAGTACAGCGCGTGGAGTATATCCGTGGCCCGCGTTCAGCAATTTATGGTTCTGGCGCGATGGGGGGAGTGATTAACATCATTACGCATTCTGACAATGATGAGTCGAAGATTAATGCTGGCATGGGGTCGAAAGGCTACCAGCATTATGATGGCACGCTGCGTCAGCGCTTTGGCGATACGGTGGCTACGGTAGCCGGTTCTTATGAGAGTACCAACGGTTTTAACGTTCAGCCGAAATCGACTTGGGATCACGATAGCGACCGTGATGGTTTCCGTAATAAAACATTCTGGGGAAGCCTCGAGCACAAGTTTAATGAAAATTTGTCTGGTTTCTTCCGTGGGCATAGCTATACCAATAACTCCGATTACGACCTGGGTAAGGCGCCAACGTTGAAGGCATATAGTGCCGATGAGGAGCAGCTTTATAATCAGTCCTGGGACACGGGGATGCAATTTAACTCGGGGATCTACTCTTCGCAGTTGATTGCTAGCTACCAGAAGGTAAAGGACTACAACTATAGCAGTATCTATGGTCGTTATAATGATGGGACGACGCTGGATAATATGACACAGCGTAATCTGCAGTGGGGCAATAATGTCCAGGTCGGGCAGGGGTCGATCAGTGCCGGTGTCGATTGGCAACAACAGCGTTTGACTTCATCGAGTACGACAGTATCCGATTCTTATAAGCGCGATAATACTGGGCTATATTTAACTGGTCAGCAGCAATTCGGCAGCGTAACGCTTGAAGCCTCCGGCCGTGAGGACCACGACGAGCAGTTTGGTTGGCATGGAACCTGGCAGACCACCGCTGGTTGGGCATTTGTGGAAAACTACCGTGCAACGCTCTCTTATGGTACGGGTTTCCTTGCCCCATCTCTTGGGCAGCAGTTTGGCTCTACGCGCTTTGAAATTAGTTCAAATCCGAACCTCAAGCCAGAGGAGTCAAAACAGTGGGAAGCCGGGCTTGAGGGGCTGACCGGTCCGCTGGACTGGCGCTTATCGGCGTACCATTACGAAATTAGCAACCTTATTACTTATTATTTCGATCCAAACACCGGAATGGGTGAATATGACAACATCAACTCTGCGACGATCAAAGGAGTTGAGTGGACTGGGAATGTTGATACAGGAATCTTTAGCCATCGGGTCACGTTGCAATATATGGACCCGCGTAATGATGATAATGGGGAAGTGCTCGCGCGCCGCTCAAAACGTCAGGCCAAGTATCAGCTTGATTGGTCGATGTTCAATGTTGATATGGATATATCATGGCAATACTACGGTAAGCGCTATGACAACAACACATCGGAGTACAACCCTAAACAGCAGATTTTACCGAGCTACAGCACAGTTGATGTATCGGCATCATATCCGATCACCTCACACCTGACAGTTCGTGGTAAAATAGCCAACCTGTTCGATAAAGATTACGAGACAGTTTATGGCTACCAAACTGCAGGACGGGAAT
>PPYF01370340.1_pt1 | contig 34855 bp, 34 predicted proteins | sample 1559871 | NCBI WGS metagenome assembly PPYF01 (sample SAMN08240021, study PRJNA423297) | Human gut metagenome, whole genome shotgun sequencing project.
GGCGATGCTGTTTTCCACACTGATAGGCACGGTGGTGGGTACTATTAGCGGCTATTTTGGCGGCTGGCTGGACAACCTGATGATGCGCGCCGTCGATATTCTGATGGCGATCCCGGCCTTTTTCCTGCTGCTGGTGCTGAACGCCTATCTGAAGCCGGGTGTGGACAACATCATTATGATTATCAGCCTGTTGACGTGGATGAACATGTCGCGGCTGGTGCGTGCGGAAACCCTGTCTATCAAGGAGCGTGAATACGTGCTTTACGCCCGTGCCTCCGGGGAGAATCCGCTGCGCATTATAGTCCGGCATATTATTCCCGGCGTACTGCCGACGATTATCGTGGCCGCGACGCTCAACATTGCTTCGGCGATTCTCATGGAGTCGACGCTGAGCTTCCTTGGTCTTGGCGTCCAGCAGCCCGCCGCATCGTGGGGCAGTATGCTCAATAACGCCCAGTCGTATATCGGCGAGGCCTCCTGGCTGGCTATGTTCCCGGGCATTTTGATTTTGCTGACCGTCTTTAGCTTTAACGTACTCGGCGACGTGTTCCGCACCGCCTTCGAACCGGGGGCCAACCGCGATGCATAACTTACTTGAGCTCGATAATCTGCAAACCTCATTTTTCACCCGTGACGGGGAAGTTCACGCGGTGCGCGGCGTCAGTTTTGCGCTTAACGCGGGGGAGTTGGTCGGTATCGTCGGAGAGTCCGGGTGCGGCAAAAGCGTAACCTGTAAATCGATTCTTCAGTTGCTGGGCAATAACGGCAAAATCACCGGCGGCAGCGTACGCTTTCGCGGTGACGATTTGGCGCAAAAAACGCCGCAGCAGATGCGGCAAATACGTGGTAATGACATCGCGATGATTTTTCAGGATCCGATGACTGCGCTCAATCCGGTGCTGACGATTGGCCGGCAGATGACGGAAATCCTGATGCGCAATAAAGGGCTAAGCCGCAAAGCTGCCAACCAAAAAGCGCTGGCGATGCTGGAAAGCGTTGGCATTGCCGACGCGTCGCGGCGCTTTAAGCAGTATCCGCATGAATTCAGCGGCGGTATGCGCCAGCGAGTGATGATTGCTATCGCACTCTCCTGTGACCCCCAGTTGCTGATTGCCGACGAGCCGACCACCGCGCTGGACGTGACCATTCAGGCGCAAATTCTGCGGCTGTTGAAATCGCTACAGCAGCAAACTCAGGCGGCGATTTTACTGATTACCCACGACCTTGGCGTGGTGGCGCAGATGTGCAGCCGCGTGGTGGTGATGTACGGCGGGCTGGTGATGGAAGAGGGCAGCGCCGAAGATATTTTCCTGCGTCCGGCGCATCCTTATACCCAAGGGCTGTTGGCTTCGTTACCCCGTGCCGATGACCCGGAGCACCGACTGTCGCCGATTGAAGGCTCCCCGCCGGGGCTGTTGAACCCGCCGCCGGGCTGCCCGTTTGCTGAACGCTGCTCGCAGCGTATGCCGCAGTGCGCGGCGCAGCCGGCGTTTCGTCAATGCGGTGAAGGCCATCGGGTCGCGTGTTGGTTATTGGCAGAACAGGAGGTATCGACATGAAGGAGGAACCGTTAATTCGTTTGCGTGAGGTGCGAAAACATTATGCCCTCAACGGCGGCATCTTCAGCCAGAAACGGGTAGTCAAAGCCGTTGATGGCGTCAGCTTTGATATTCAGCCGGGCGAAACCTTCGGCCTGGTGGGGGAGTCCGGCTGCGGTAAATCAACGGTCGGGCGGTCGATTCTGCGGCTGTTTGATATCACCTCGGGTGACATTGAATTCGCCGGGCAGGATATTGCGCAGGCGTCGGAGGCAACGCTCAAGCCGTTACGTCGCCGGATGCAGGCTATTTTCCAGGACCCGTGGTCGTCGCTTAACCCCGGCATGACGGTACAACAACTGGTGGCGGAGCCGATGAAAATTCACGGCTATGACGCCCATACCCAGCGCGAGCGCGCCGAGGAAATGCTCTACAAAGTGGGGCTCAAGCCTGAGCATCTGACCCGTTTCCCCCATGAGTTCAGCGGCGGACAGCGCCAGCGTATTAGCATTGCCCGCGCGCTGTCGGTGCGTCCGGAGTTTGTGCTGTGCGATGAGCCGCTGTCGGCGCTGGACGTGTCGGTGCAGGCGCAGGTGGTGAACATTTTGCAGGACCTGCAGCAGGAGCTGGGACTGACCTATCTGTTTATCGCTCACGACCTGTCGATGGTGCGGCATATTTCCAGCCGTATTGGGGTGATGTATCTCGGTAAGTTGGTGGAAGTGGCACCCGCGGGCGAGCTGTATCAGCGCCCGGCGCATCCGTATACGCAGGCGCTGCTGGCCTCGGTACCGGTGGCCGATCCGCGGATTCAGCAGTTGGACGACGGTGGCTTAAAGGGCGAAATCCCCAGCCCAACGGCGGAGCTGAGCGGCTGCCGTTTTTGCAGCCGCTGCCCGCAGGTGATGCCGCAGTGCCAGCAGCAGGAGCCGCCGATGCGGGAAATCGCCCCACGTCACTTTGCGGCCTGCTGGCTATTTAAGGCTTAAGGGTGCGAAGAGAGCCAACTCACGACGTCTTCTGATGTCCCACGGAAGACAATCTTGTCGGCTTTCTTCTCCAGTTGATAGCGGTACATCGGGTCGTAATACTCGTTAAGCAGCGGCACCAGCCAGGCGAAATGCGCTTCGGTGGAGCCGCTGCGCCGCTGTTCGGCCAGCGACGCATCGAGCGTGGCGGTCAGTTCGGCAAAACGCTGTAGGCCCAGGCGACGGCGGATGGCGAACAGGCCGTGATGCAGGTAAGCGCTATATTCTTGCCAGCCCAGCTCTTCACCGTAGGCGGCGAAGAAGTCATGGTGCATGCGGGTGAAATACTCTTCCCGCAGCCGCTCGATGCGGAGCTCGAAGGGATCCTCCACCACCGCAATAGGCGACTGCGCCATACGATCGCGCAGGCATTCCGGCAAATGGTTGGCACCAATCATCCGGCCCTCATCTTCCAGCACCCAGCGAACGCGATCCTGTTCATGCGCGCCTTGCAGCAGCGCCGTTGCCAGATGGTTCTCAAAAGTGGCCTGGGAGAACTGCGCATTGAGTGTGCGGCCAAACGAAGAACCGCGATGATGAGCCAGCCCTTCGAGGTCGATCCCCTGCGGCTGTTGGCGAACCAGCGGCGTTTTGCCGTTACCGGTGCAGCCTCCGATAAGGATTATCGGATGGCGGACCAGTTCTTCGGTAGCTTTAATCGCCGCCTGACGCAGGGCCTTATAGCCGCCAACGATCAGCGGATAGTCGGTGCCATGCTCTTTTATCCAGCTTTGTGTGATATGCGAACGCTGCCCGCCGCGGGCGCAGCACAGGTAGCCGTTCGGTGCGTCACGGCAGGCGTCCAGCCAGGCCGCAATGCGCTGCTGGCGAGTGTCGCCGGCAACCAGCTTATGCCCCAGCGCCAGCGCGGCGTCTGCTCCTTCGCGTTTATAGCAGGTGCCAACGGCGGCGCGCTCTTCGTCGTTCATCAACGGCAGGTTAACGGCGGCGGGCATTGCGCCCTGAGCGAACTCAACCGGTGCACGAACGTCAATGATGGGCGTTTCCGCGCGCAGAATAGCGCAGTAATCCGTCCCATTATTCATGGGGAAATCCTTCTGTGAACAAAGTGGGGGTATTGCGGTTACGGCGGGATTTTACGCTTCAAGGAGGGGGCCGGGGAAGCGTAAGTTGCTCTCCCCGGCACTAAAGGCCTATTTCAGCCGCGTTTGCGCCCAGGCAATTCCGCTGGCGTACTCGGCTGGCAGCAGCGGAACCAGCGCTTCCAGCGTAGCGGCGAGACGGCCGGTATCGCTGTCATTGAGGTTCAGGTGGCCCACTTTACGGCCCTCGCGAACGTCTTTGTCATACCAGTGCAGGTGCACCAGCGGCAGCTTCAGCCAGTCATAGTTCAGGTCGGTGCCAATCAGGTTAACCATCACTGACGGACTATTGACCACCGGCGGCGGTAACGGCAGGTCGGTAATGGCGCGCAGGTGCAGTTCGAACTGACTGATGGACGCACCGTTTTGCGTCCAGTGGCCGCTGTTGTGCACGCGCGGAGCCAGCTCGTTGATCAGCAGACCGGCAGGCGTTACGAAGCACTCCATCGCCATCACGCCCACATAGTTCAGCTCTTGCATAATGGCGGAAAGCATCGTTTCTGCCTGCGCCTGCTGCTGAGCATCTGCCTGCGGGAAGGCGACGCTCATGCGTAGAATCCCGTCCTGATGCAGGTTGTGGGTCAGGGGATAGAACACGGTGCTGCCGTCGTGCGCACGCGCGCCGACTAATGACACTTCGCCAGAGAAGTTAATGCCTTGCTCAACGATGCACTCGCCGTAGCAATCGTTCGGTAGCTGAGCGGTTTCGTTAGCGCGCAGACGCCACTGGCCGCGGCCATCGTAGCCACCAGTGCGGCGTTTCACGATCGCCAGCTCGCCCAGACGGTCAAAGACCGCTGGCCATTCACCGGCGTTCGCCAGCAGTTGCCATGGCGCGGTGGCGAGGCCAAGCTTATCGAACAGCTGTTTTTGCGTTAGACGGTCGGCAATAATCGGGAATACGTCGCGGTTAACGAACGCTTTATGTTCCGCCAGTTCGCGGGTTAACGCGGTTTCCGGCCAGCGTTCAATCTCAGCGGTAATGACGCTTTGCTGAAACGGCACGGCGGCCGGATCGGCTTCTAAGCCCACGGGCCAGACGGCAATGCCCAATGGCTCACCGGCCTGGCGCAACATCCGGCCTAGCTGGCCGTTGCCGAGTACGCAAACCTGTTTCATGCCGCACCTCGCGGATCGGGATTATCCAGCACTTCGTCGGTCTGTGCTTTACGCCAGTCCTGCAAACGTTGATGCAGTTCTGCGTCGTGCTGTGCGAGGATTTGGGCGGCGAGCAGGGCGGCGTTGGCGGCGCCTGCTTTGCCAATTGCCAGCGTGCCAACCGGGATCCCGCGCGGCATTTGCACAATAGAGTAGAGGCTATCAACGCCGCTTAACGCCGCGCTCTGTACCGGAACACCCAGCACCGGGACCAGCGTTTTGGCTGCAATCATACCGGGTAAATGCGCAGCGCCGCCGGCACCGGCAATAATCACCTGATAACCGTTGCTTTCGGCTTCTTCGGCGAAGCTGAACAGTTTATCGGGGGTGCGGTGGGCGGAAACCACTTCAACGTGGTGAGGAACATTCAGAATATCGAGGATTTCTGCGGTGAACTGCATGGTTGCCCAGTCACTTTTGGACCCCATCACGATGGCGATACGTACCGGATTATTGCGGGAAGACATACGTCTTAAAACTCCTGTGGGTGTGCTGCACACGACGTTAGAGGCCACAGAGAATAACACGGAAAATGGGCAAGGAAAACGGTTGCGTAGCCTTGGGTAGGGGGAATCAGATGGAAAAATTAAAACGGGAAGGGGATAAGTTCGACGTCTTCGCGGCTCACTTTCACCATCGAGCCGTGGTGATGCCAGGCGCCGAGTACCACGCGGTGCGCCGTTTCGCCGTTGGCGCTAAGGGTATGGATATCCGGGCGATGGGTATGCCCATGAATCAGCCACTGGACGCGATGTTTCTCCATCACCGCCACAACCGCCTGCGGGTTCACATCCATAATCTCCATCGACTTGCTGCTGTTAGCGGCTTTGCTGTCGTTACGCATTTTCTGCGCAATGCGGCGACGGATAAACAGCGGCAGGGCAAGGAACAGGGTTTGGATCCACGGCGTGTGAACTTTGGCACGAAACGCCAGATAACCGGGATCGTCGGTACACAGAGTGTCACCATGCATAATCAGCACGTCACGACCGTAGAGATTCAGGACTTTTTCTTCGGGGAGCAGCTGCATGCCGCTGTCACGAGCGAAACGCTTGCCGATCAAGAAATCACGGTTGCCGTGAATGAAATAGCAGGGAACGCCGGAATCCACTAATGCTTTGATTGCCGTAGCGATTTCCCGGTGCAGCGGGTTCGGATCATCGTCGCCAATCCAGGCTTCAAACAGGTCGCCCAGAATATACAGCGCATCGGCGCCGCGCGCTTCACCGGCTAAAAAACGCAGAAAACCGGCGGTAATCGCCGGTTCTTCTGTTTGCAGATGCAAATCTGCAATAAAGAGTGTCGCCACCAATTACTCGCTGACGGTCACGCTTTCGATGATAACGTCTTCTTTAGGAACGTCCTGATGCATGCCGCTACGACCGGTAGAGACTGCTTTGATTTTATCAACAACGTCCATACCTTCTGCGACTTCAGCGAAGACACAGTAGCCCCAACCCTGCAGGCTTTCGCCGGAGAAGTTCAGGAAGTCGTTGTCTGCCACGTTGATGAAGAACTGTGCGGTCGCAGAGTGCGGAGCCTGAGTACGGGCCATCGCCAGCGTACCACGGGTGTTTTTCAGACCGTTGTTCGCTTCGTTTTTGATAGCCTCTTTAGTGGTTTTCTGGTTCATGCCCGGCTCGAAGCCGCCGCCCTGAATCATAAAGCCATTGATAACACGGTGGAAAATCGTGTTGTTGTAGAAACCTTCGCGGCAGTAGTCCAGGAAGTTTTTAACTGTTTCCGGCGCTTTGTCGTCGAACGTTTTGATGACGATATCGCCGTGATTAGTGTGGAAAGTAACCATTTCTGCATCCTGTTCCGTATTAGAGTGGTGCTTTAGCCCGCAGTTTAGCGGCATATAGGTGCTTGTTATAGCATAACCGACGACATCGATCACCTTGCATTGTGTGCTGCTTCCGGGTTGAATTACGGGTAGAATATACCGTTTCAGGCGAAAGCCCGGTTCACACACGTAAACATGGAATTCTCGATGCTAAAAATCTTCAACACAATGACGCGCCAAAAAGAGGAATTTAAGCCTATTCACGCCGGTGAAGTCGGCATGTACGTGTGTGGTATCACCGTTTACGATCTCTGTCATATTGGCCATGGCCGTACTTTTGTCTCCTTTGACGTGGTGGCACGCTACCTGCGTTTTCTCGGCTATAAGCTGAAGTACGTGCGCAATATCACCGATATCGACGACAAAATCATCAAACGTGCCAACGAAAACGGCGAAAGCTTTGTCGCGCTGGTCGATCGCATGATCGTTGAGATGCACAAAGATTTCGATGCGCTGAATATTCTGCGTCCGGATAGCGAACCGCGCGCGACCCATCACATTGCTGAAATCATCGAAATCACCGAACAGCTGATTGCTAAAGGCCACGCGTATGTTGCGGACAACGGTGACGTGATGTTTGATGTCCCAACCGATGCCGATTACGGCAAGCTGTCGCGCCAGGATCTGGATCAGCTGCAGGCCGGGGCCCGCGTTGACGTGGTTGACGTTAAACGCAACCCAATGGACTTCGTGCTGTGGAAAATGTCGAAAGAGGGCGAACCAAGCTGGCCGTCCCCGTGGGGCGCAGGCCGTCCGGGCTGGCACATCGAATGTTCGGCGATGAACTGCAAACAGTTGGGCAACCATTTTGATATTCACGGCGGCGGCTCCGACCTGATGTTCCCGCACCATGAAAACGAAATTGCCCAGTCGACCTGCGCGCACGATGGCGAATACGTTAACTACTGGATGCACTCCGGAATGGTGATGGTTGACCGCGAGAAGATGTCAAAATCGCTGGGCAACTTCTTTACCGTGCGCGATGTGCTGAAATATTACGACGCCGAAACCGTGCGTTACTTCCTGATGTCCGGCCACTATCGTAGCCAACTGAACTACAGCGAAGACAACCTGAAGCAGGCCCGTTCCGCGCTGGAGCGCCTGTATACCGCGCTGCGCGGCACGGCACATTCCGACGTTGAATTCGCGCGTAGCGCGCAGTATGTCGAGCGCTTCAAAGAAGCGATGGATGACGATTTCAACACGCCGGTGGCCTACGCGGTGCTGTTTGATTTAGCCAAAGAAGTGAATAACGCCAAACAGGCGGGCAATAGCGAAGAAGCAAACTCCGCGGCGACCTGCCTGCGGACGCTTGCCGCCGTGCTGGGCCTGCTGGAGCAGGATGCTGAAGTGTTCCTGCAAAGCGGTGCCCAGGCTGACGATAGCGAAGTGGCGGAAATCGAGTCGCTTATCCAGCAGCGTCTGGACGCGCGTAAAGCCAAAGATTGGGCCGCTGCCGACGCCGCGCGTGACCGTCTCAACGAGATGGGTATCGTGCTGGAAGATGGTCCACAGGGCACCACCTGGCGCCGTAAGTAAGTTTTTCCCCTCTCTCCATCGGGGAGAGGGGCTTTCCCTCCAGGACTAACGCCCCTGTAGCCCCGCGATAAACTCCGTAAGAAGATCTGACAGCGGTTCGTCATACCACAACGCATAAAGATCGGCCGGTACGGCCTCTTCCAGCGCCAGAAAACGCACCCCCGGCCAGTGGATCAGTCCGCAGGTTTCCGGGAGCAGCGATACCCCCATTCCTGCGCTCACCAGCGCTAACGCCGTTTGTGGCTCATTCACCTGGTGGGCGATCAGCGGATAAAATCCGGCTTCCACGCAGTGGTCCTGGAGCTGGCGGGCAAAGTCACTTTGATGAAAGGCCAGTGAGATAAGCGGTCTACCGGAGAGGGCCGTTAAAGGCACCTTACCCCGTTGGCACAGCGGATCGTTTTCCGGCACGGCCAGCGCGACCGATTCATGCGCGATGAGCTGATTCCGAATATGCTCTTCAGCATAGGGCAGCACGTTACGGTTAATCGCGATATCAATCGTGCGGGCTCGTAGGGCGGCAATTTGCTTATGCTGCGACAGTTCGTGCAGGCTCCACTCCACATCAGGATAGCGCGCCTTAAAACTTTTGAGCCGCGTCAGTAACGTCCCCCACAGTGCGCTGCCGATAATGCCAATACTGATGTGTTGATTTGCGCTACGGCCAATTTGCCGAACATAGTTGAGTGAATGTTCTGTGGCATTGAGGATGCGGTCTACCTCGGTTTTTAAAACCTGGCCTGCGCGAGTTAATGTCACGCGACGACTGGTTCGCTCAAACAGTTTGGTTTCCAGCGTCTCTTCCAGCTCCTTAATTTGTATGCTCAACGGCGGCTGAGAAATGTTCAGCCGGGCCGCCGCACGTCCGAAATGCAGCTCTTCGGCCAGCACCTGAAAATAGCGCAGCGCGCGGATATTAATACGATTATTCGTCAGAGCATCGGTCATGGTTTGCTTGGAGAAATAAGGAGGGAAGGCCATCATGCCGCCCTCCTTTTTTGTTGTCAAACGGCCGCCTGTGCAGGGGCGTGTAGGCGTTCCGCACGGCTACACACAATGGCAATAACCAGAACGACCAGCAGGACGGCGTAAGAGAATGTGGCGGTATTCAACGCGCCGTGTAGGCCGTAGCGAGCGTTGACCAGCGAAGAGATGCTGGCGAACAGCAGCGTGCCCACCGTGCCGCAAGTCAGCAACGCGGAGATGAGCGTCGGGGAACTTTGGTTAACCTGCAGCGAGCCGTAGCTCATCAAACCGGAAAACAGCCCGGAATTGAAGAAACCGAAGATGGCGCAGGCCAGCAGAATCAAGGTGGTATTGCTGCTGTTAGCAATGACTACAATGGCTATTAGCCCGATGCCGGTGCAGCCGAGCAGGAAGGTGCGCAGCTTCATCCACTTCACGGTAAATTGATTGAGGAACAGACCTATTGCTTTCGCCACCCAGTACACGGTGGTGTACAGCGCTGCGTCCTGCGGTTGAATATGGAAACGAGATTGCAGATAGCCCGGTGTCCACATGGTGAAAATCGGCTCGGCCAGCAGGAAGGCGAACAGGGCAAAACAGATTAAGTAAATTGACGCGCCCCACGGCTCGCGCGCGGCGCTCGTGCTGTGTTGTTGCGCCGCCGCCGCTTCGGTTGTCGGGAAGCGGCAGCGAAGGGTCAGCGCCAGCATCAACGCGCCCAAGCCGCCCATAATCCCGTACATCGCCACCCAACTGGCACCCATGCGGAACAGCCAGGCCAGCAGGAAAGAGAGCGTCGCCCCGGCAAGGCTGAAGAAGAAATCAGTAAAAATAAGGCTTGATGAACGGCTCTTTTCATCCGGATTAATGCGGACGACCAGATAGCTGCCAATGGTCATGAAAATCCCGCCACAGGCACCGATACCGGCGACGGCGAAGCTGAACATCGTCAGCGTGGGGGCGACGAAAAGGACAGCGCTGATAAGCACCGTCAGCGCGGCGGCAATCACCAGCGGCTTTTGTAGCCCCCATTTGCGCATCAGAATGCCGCCCAGCATGATAGGGATAAACATGCCGATGTTCATCAGCGTAAAGACCTGGCCGATAAAGCTGGGATCTTTATTAAAAGCGGCGCACAGCGGGCCAAGGACGATGCCGAGAGTGGAGACCAGTGCGCCAACGAAGTAATAGCTCAGGTACGAGACGGCGTTTAAATTAGGACGAGAATATGAAGCGTCTGACATAAACATCTCTCCGGGCAGGCAGCGAACCGCCCGCCGATGAATGAGGAATTAGGCATACTGTTTGATGAATTGACCTATCAGGCGGATAAAGTCGCCGGTCACCATCGCCGCGCATTTCAGCGTCTGTTCGTGCGAGAGTTCTACGTCGCTCAGTCCTTCCGCCATGTTGGTAATGGCGGAAACCGCCAGCACTTTCAGGCCACAGTGGCGCGCGGCGATCACTTCTGGCACGACCGACATACCTACTACGTCGCCGCCCATGCGCTGCATCATGCGGATCTCCGCTGCCGTTTCGAAGTTTGGCCCCGGATAGGAGACAAAGACCCCTTCGTGCAGCGCGATTTCAAGACCTTTCGCCGTTTGATGCAGTCGTGCGCGCAGCGCGTTATCGTAGGCATTTGCCAGGCTAAAGAAGCGCGGACCAAAACGGTCGTCATTCGGGCCGACCATCGGCGTGGACGGCATGGTATTGATATGGTCGTTTAATGCCACCAGACTGCCGGCGGGAATCGCTGGATTCAGGGAGCCCGCGGCGTTAGTGCAGAACATAAATTCACAGCCGAGCAGCTTAAAGGTGCGGACGGCCTGGGTCATGATGCCCATACCTAAACCTTCGTAGAAGTGGCCGCGTCCTTTCATGCAGATCAGCGGCACGCCGTGCAGCGTCCCCATCACAATTTCACCCGCGTGGCCGATGACGGTGCTCACCGGAAAGCCGGGTAGATCCTCATAAGAGAGCGTGGTTTTGTCATCCATATCATCGGCCAGCGCACCAAGACCTGAACCGAGGATGAGCGCAATGCGCGGGCTAAAACCCGGCTTTGCGGCGCGAAGGATTTCGACCGCTTCATAGGGGGCATTGTTAAGAATTGACGATGACATACGGGCTCCAGAATCAGGGATGTTTTGCGTTATTCTGGGGAACCGTTGATTGCCAATCCAATTCGATAACTGGCGATATTGATATTTAAATCGAATTAATCGCGCTGGGGCTAATATTTAATGACGGTAATTCAATGCATTACAAATAAGATGTTGGGACGAATGCCCGGAAATGCGCTCTCCGGGCGTTGTGAATTGTGATGTGCTTCACTTTGGCCGCCCGGTGTTTTTTGCGATGTCTGGCTCTCTGCGCGTGCTATCGACGCCGCCACCACAGCAATCCCATCACTGTTACCGCAGGCAGCCATACCCACATTAGCTCTGACATAATCACCTGATGCCCGTACGGCGTGGTGTAGCGCGAGAGCGCAAACGGTGCAACCTTAATCACCTGCCACGGCGCGAAGAATCGTTCATCTGACCACGGCCACAGCCAGCCGACGCCTTTACCGCCGGTAGTGATGGAATCCAGCAGACTATGCGACAGTAGCGAGACCGTTAAGAATAACCAACAGCGTATGAGTCCCGCACGAAACCATCGTCGACCGACGATTATGCAAATTAGCGGTACCACAAAAGCAAACAGCAGCGAGTGGGTAAAGCCGCGATGGCCGAAAATATTGCCGTAGGCAATACCAAACTTAAAGGCGAGGACATCGGCGTCGGGCAGCATCGCCAGGGCGACGCCTGCGAGCAGCAGTCGCGGCGGAATGACGCGCGTGCCCAGTCCTAAACCAAGACACAGGGGGACGGCAGCATGGGTGATAATTGTTGGCATCGGGTGTCCGTTTTCAGGAAGAAAAAACAAAGTATTAACGGAAAACGGCGCAAATGCAGCAGGGGGATAGTCTTAAAAATAAGGTAAGAAAAACCCGGCGTTGCGTTGCATCGCCGGGCTACTGGTCAGCTGACGTTTTTACCTGGAAAATCAGGCAATAACGGTAATGCTTTGGCCTTCAAAGCTGACGGTTTGGCCGGCGACAATTTTGCAGCGCTTGCGGGTTTCCACCGCGCCGTCAACTTTCACCAGGCCATCGGCAATGGCGATTTTCGCCTGTGCACCGCTTTCGCTCCAGCCTTCCAGTTTCAGTAAGTCACAGAGTTCCACATGCGGATGCTTACCCAAAGAAAATGTTGCCATCTTATGCCTTCTCCACGTCGTGATACTCTTCACAAGCCTGTAAGGTGTTTTCAATCAGGGTGGCGACGGTCATTGGCCCAACGCCGCCCGGTACCGGGGTGATGTAAGATGCGCGCGCGGCGGCATCGTCGAACACCACATCGCCGACTACTTTACCGCTTTCGAGGCGATTAATCCCGACATCAATCACGATGGCGCCGTCTTTAATCCACTCGCCCGGGATAAATCCAGGTTTTCCGACTGCCACAATTAGCAGATCCGCGTTTTCCACGTGGTGGCGCAGATTTTTGGTGAAGCGGTGGGTGACGGTGGTGGTGCAGCCGGCCAGCAGCAGCTCCATGCTCATCGGACGACCAACGATGTTGGATGCGCCAATCACCACGGCGTTCAGGCCATAGGTGTCGATGTTGTAACGCTCAAGCAGCGTGACGATACCGCGCGGCGTGCACGGACGCAGGCGCGGCGCGCGCTGGCACAGGCGACCCACGTTGTACGGATGGAAGCCGTCTACGTCTTTATCCGGGTCGATACGCTCGAGGACTTTTACATTATCGATACCGGCTGGCAGCGGAAGCTGGACCAGAATACCGTCGATGGTGGTATCGGCGTTCAGGGTATCAATCAGCGTCAGCAGTTCAGCTTCGCTGGTGGTTTCCGGCAGATCGTAAGAGCGGGAGATGAAGCCCACCTCTTCGCAGGCTTTGCGCTTGCTGCCGACATAAATTTGCGATGCGGGGTTGCTACCAACCAACACAACGGCCAGCCCAGGAGCGCGTTTTCCGGCCGCAACGCGAGCCTTCACTTTTTCCGCAACTTCAGAGCGCACCTGCTGCGCAATCGTTTTACCGTCAATAATCTTTGCTGCCATCAGGGAAATGATTCCATCTGTGATTCACGAAGGGGGGATGTACATATTTTGTCAGATGCGAGGCTCGCTGTCAGTTATCGTTTGCGAGTTTTCCACGGAAAGTGGTTTTGTTGAACTGTTGAGCGATTGTTGGCGCGACTTTATCCACCGCCGCATTCAACGCAGGTTTCACGAGGAAATGGATTGACTCATCGGTCAGTGACCGTATAATTCCACGCGCTTCACCCCATCAGGAAGTTTTTGGCTTCCCCCATTGCGCCCTTAGCTCAGTTGGATAGAGCAACGACCTTCTAAGTCGTGGGCCGCAGGTTCGAATCCTGCAGGGCGCACCATTTTCTTGTTAACTCCCCCAGTTTTCTCACCTCGTTATACGCTCCCTGGCAAGAGTGCGAATCTGCTCACATAATGTTCACTGTTCGTTTGTCGAAATGCGAAAACTCAAATTATACTGTATGCAATCACAGTGTTTGACGGAGGCAGTATGGACTACGAGATTAAGCAGGTTGAGCCGCGCAAAATCGCGGGTTTTCATATGGTTGGGCCGTGGGAGCAGACGGTAAAGCAAGGATTTGAGCAGTTGATGAAGTGGGTCGATGGCCAGCAGATCCCCGCTCAGGAGTGGCTAGCCGTCTATTACGACAATCCGGACGACGTGCCTGCGGAAAAGCTGCGCTGCGATACGGTGGTGTCAGTGGCTGACGATTTCGTTGTACCGGCCAATAGTGAAGGGGTGATGACGGCGAACGTTGCCGGCGGCCTGTACGCCGCGGCGCGTGCGCGGGTGATTGATCATGACTTTTCCACGCCGTGGTACCAGTTCTTTGACAGCGTCCTGAAAGATGAAAAGCACCAGCTGGCAGCGAAGCCCTGTTTTGAGATCTACCATAATAACGGGGCGGAAGACAGCTACTGGGATATCGAAATGTTCGTTGCGGTTGAGCCGAAGTCATAACCCAAAAACGCCAGAGCGCGTTGGCGGCTCTGGCGTTGTGAGCTGACGCTCCCTGTAGCGAACGATGATTCAGGACGATGAATCTCCGAAAAGTCGCATAGGGCTTCTGCGGTTAGCGTAGTGCGTTGGCCATCGCGCTGAACATCAGTGAGGCCTCAAGCGGCTGTGCGCTGAAGGACGGTTCTGCCTGTGGCCAGGTTGACCACTGGACGATCACCAGATTCTCTGCGCGGTTGACCATGATCATCTGACCAAAAATCCCCAGCGCCCACATGGAACCTTTCAGCGAATCCCTGGCCGTTGGCACCACGTTTTTTGCATTGGCGGGCACTTCATTATTCCACCACTGGTAGCCATAAATTCCCTGAGGATGCGCGGCGGATACCGATTTTTGCGCCGTGTTCCAGTTGGCTGATAGCGCGACCCAGTTTTCCGGCAGAACCTGCTTACCGTTTGGCAGGCGGCCGTTGTGCAGAACAAACTCTCCGAAGCGGCCCCAGTCTTCCAGCGTGGCGTTGAAGCCGTGCGCGCCGACATCATGCTGCCCTTGAGTATACGCGTGCCATACGCCGTCATTAGCCATACCGTACGGTTGCCAGATAGTCTGCTGCAGATAGCCGGCGAGCGTCATGCCCGTTGCGCGCTCCAGCACATCGCCCAGCAGCCAGGCGCCGCCGGAAGAGTATGACCAGACTTCACCTGCTGGATGCGCGCGCTTCAGGCCGGAAACTAGCGTACGTACGCATTCATAGGCACCTGGATGCGCCTCACATTGTGTCAGTTTGGCGAAGTCTGACTGTGGATTGGTGTAATCTTCGTTCCACGCCACCCCCGATGTGTGCTGAATCAACTGCTTGAGCGTGACGCCGTCCCAGGCGGTGCCTTTCAGGTCCGGTTCATACTGCGTCACCAGGTCATCCATTGAGTGAATTTTTCCCTCTTTCAGCGCTGCGCCAAACAGGATTGAGACCACCGCTTTGCCCACTGAACGGGAGGTCCACAGCGTTGTATCGGTGTTGCCCTCCGCCAGATATTTGAAAGCGACCTTACCATCTTTCAGCACCAGCATGCCGCTGACGTTCTGCCGCTGAAGATAGTCCTGTAAATTCCACTGCTTGCCGTTTACCTCATAGCTCGCCTGCGTCAGCGGCTTATCGGCGGCTACCAGCGGCGTTGCTTTACCATGGCGGAAGACATCACCTTTGTAGTTGCGGTAATCATTACGAAAACCGACAACGCGCTCGGCCTGGCTCCAGGTCAGCATTTTTTGCGTATCCGGCAGTTTGGCATCAAATGGCGCGGGGCATTCAGTCAACGCTGTTCCCTCACAGGCCGCCATGGCGGGCGCGGAGATAAAGGTTGCGGCCATCAGGCTCGCTAACAGACAGGACTTTGCAGGGAAGGATTTATGTTTATTATTCATAGTGTTCTCGATTTTAGTTATACCCGTAGACTCGTCGCTACCGCGTAGAGGTAGGACGGATTGAGTATAAAAATCGGCGCACTATAATAAAAAACGCGTTATGGGGGGAAAACCCCCACAACAACGGCCAAAGGAGACCGGTGTGGCATCATTGTCCTACTCATTTTCGCAGCTTGAAGCGTTCACCACCGTCGCGGAGTGCGGCAGCCTGGTGAAGGCCGCCGGTAAATTGGATAAAGACCGCACCACGCTGCGCGATCTTATCGATCTTCTTGAGGACGGTCTCGGCTATGCGCTTTTTGTCCGCCAGGGGCGAGCGCTACAGTTGACGCCGCAGGGTGAACAGCTTCATCGTCAGGCGCATCTGCTAATGCGTCAGGCGCGCGCGTTTGAGCAGTTTGCCCGTCAGGTCCCGGCCACTGAAGTGCAGGAGCTGAGCATCGCCTACGATCCTTTTACCCCGCGACGTTTTTTACAGGCTTTAATCGCCCAGATGGCGAACCGCCATATTCGTCTGAGCCTGCGATGCACATCGCGTGAGGAAGGGGAACGGGCGCTGGCGAGTGGACATGCGGACTTAGGCTTCTTTCAGGCCAATAATCACAGCGTTGGTAACGAGATGGAGTGGCGCGCACTGGGAACCATCGATATGGATTTTTTCGCCGCCGACAGCCTCTTTGCCGATGTCGTACGTCCCTGTTCGCTGCTCGATCTTTCCCTTACCCCGCAGGTAGTGATGCATTCGGCAAGCGATATCCCGATGGCGCGACGGCTGCAAATTTCCGGCAATGTGATTATGGCCAATGAACTGGAGATGCTGCGCAGCTTGATTGAGGCCGGGTGCGGCTGGGGATTTTTACCCACCCATTTTCAGGCATCGCGCTGGGAGAATGTGTCGGTGGTTCCAACGGTGGTGGGCAATGAAGGCATCAGCCAGACGATGGTGACCCTCTGGCGCCCGGGTAGTGAAAAGCGGGTATTGATTGACGACACGCTGCTCCGGCTCTCGTCGTTGTGGCGGGATGCAAACTCGCCCAGCGGTGAACAGCGATAGCGTGCGCTATTGACGTCGGTCGGCGGCAATCACCAACCCAATTCCGGACAGGGTGATAACAATCGCCAGCAGCATCCGCCCATCGAGGGCTTCACCCATAAAGACCAAACCACCGAGCGCCGCAAGGCAGGGAACGCTCAGCTGGAGCGTGCTGGCGGTGGTGGGGCTGAGTTTTGGCAGCAGCGAATACCAGAGCAGATACGCGCCACCGGACATCATTGCACCGGAGGTTACCGCCAGCAGTACACCATAGATATCGGCCTCAATCGACATGCCGTGAAAGGCGAAAACTAGCAGGGCCATCGGCACCGCCAGCATAAAATTACCGGCGGTCGCCGCCGCCGCATCGCGCACCTTTTTCCCGGTAATGCAGTACACCGCCCAGGCCGCGCCGGAAACCATCATCAATAGCGACGCACCGATGGACGGATGGCCGGCGCCCGGTAATAGCAAAAGCGCCAATCCGCCCATGGCGGCCAGCATGCCAACGCTTTTCAGCCCGGTGAGCCGCTCGCCTCGCGCCAGGCCCCAGCCGCTCATCACTATCTGAACAGTGCCGAATAACAGTAGCGCCCCCGCCGCGGTGGTTAACGACACATAGGCCAGTGAGAAGGCGAAAACGTACACGGCGAGCAGCGCGGCGTTCAACACATTAAATTCGGTTTTTCTTCGCATCCCCGGCAGCTGTAACAGCAAAAATAGCGCTACCGCGCCGCTCAGTAAGCGAACGCCGCTAAACGACACCGCATCCATATGCAGCCCTTTAAGCGCCAGTCGGCACAAGAGTGAATTGGCGGCAAAGGCGACCATCGCAAGAACAATTTTGAGCAGCACGAGGGCTCCTTTTTAAAGCGGTAGCCGAGATTATGCGGCAGGCCGCGGTTTGTCGCACGCGCGTTTTGTGCACCTAAGGGCAATCAAGCATTTGCGCCATCATGGCAATCGCGGCGGTTACATCTCTTTACGCTTGATCATAAAACGATAATGAGTATAGTTCTCAGTCTCTTTTTTATTCACCATGTTGATGCCACTGGGCCAGTCATCAGTAAGGAATGTTTCACAGGGGAATTCTGGGGCGAGATGCTGCAAAAAACCTGCTGGTACCGACGGTGAATTTTTATTGCATACCAAGGACTCCTCCCATGACGATGAAACTCTCGACGCTGGCATTGGCAATCAGCGCCGTCATACCTGCCGCCTATGCTGCCACCGCTGACGATACAACCGCAAAGAAAAACCAGACCGAAACCATGGTCGTACAGGGCGTGACAAGTGGTGATTTTACCCCCGGCGGTGAACAGCTGGTTCCGGCTTACCTTGATGGGCAAATTGCCCACGGTGGCCGCATCGGGATGCTGGGCGAGCAAAAAGCGATGGACGTACCGTTTAACGTCATCGGTTACACCTCTAAATTGGTTCAGGATCAGCAGGCGAAAACCATTGCCGATGTGGTCAAAAACGATGCCGGTGTACAGGCAGTGCAGGGCTACGGCAACTTCGCAGAAACTTACCGTATTCGTGGCTTTAAGCTCGACGGTGACGACATGACCATGGGCGGTCTGTCCGGCGTGGTGCCGCGTCAGGTGATGGATACTCAGATGCTTGAGCGTATCGAAGTCTTTAAAGGGGCCAACGCACTGGTGAACGGGGCGGCCAGCTCCGGCGTCGGCGGCATGATTAACCTTGAGCCGAAGCGCGCTGAGGATATTCCGACCACGCGTATTGGCGTCGACTATACCGGAGATTCACAGGTTGGCGGGGCGCTGGATCTGGGCCGTCGCTTCGGTGACGACAACCAGTTTGGCGCGCGCGTGAACCTGCTGCACCGCGAGGGGGAAGGGCGCGTTGATAACGACAATCGCCGTACCACGCTGGCCTCGGTGGGGCTGGACTACCGCGGCGATCGCTTCCGTTCCTCTTTTGATTTTGGCTACCAGAAAAAGACCTTCCACGGCGGTGAGATGGGGATTGGCTTTGCCGACATTAGCGAGGTGCCGAAGGTGCCAAGCAACACCAAAAATACCGGGCAGAAATGGGGCTACAGCGATATCGAAAATGAATTCGGTATGGCCAAAGCGGAATACGATCTGACCGATAGCTGGACCACCTACGCGGCCTTAGGCGCACAGCATGCGCATGAGGAAGGGACCTACGGCGCACCGAAGCTGACCAATATCAACGGCGATGCCACCATCAGTAGTATGGATACTAACCGTATCATCGATAGTTTCAGTGGGATGGGCGGTATTCGCGGCAGCTTTGACACCGGCGCAGTGTCTCACAAGGTTAACATCGGTTACTCGGCGCAGATGCGCAGCGACGCCACCGCCTGGCGTATGTCGAGCGCTAAGACCAACAAGAACGTCAATATCTATAATAACCACGATGTGAGCATGCCTGCTTATACCTCGGTTGGCGGTAACTACCATGATCCGCTGACCACGGCACGCAACCGCACGCAGGGGTGGCTGTTCAGCGATACGCTGGGCTTCTTCGACGACAGCCTGCTGTTTACCGCTGCCGCGCGTCATCAGAAAGTGGTGATTCGTAACTACAGCAATACCACCGGCCTGGAAACCACCACCTCCAGCTTCACGGAAAGCCGCTGGATGCCGACTTTCGGCGTGGTCTACAAACCGTGGGAAACCGTGTCGCTGTACGCTAACCACACCGAAGCGCTGCAGCCGGGCGGCAACGCACCGAAAACCGCGAATAACTTTGGCCAGAGTATCGGCATTGCCCATTCCAAACAGGAAGAGGTGGGCGTGAAGGTTGACTATCAACGGGTAGGCGGCTCGCTGTCGCTGTTCCAGATTAAGAAACCGTCCGGCGTGCTGGACAACGATGGCTACTACCGTATGGACGGCGAGCAGCGCAACCGCGGCCTTGAGCTGAGCGTCTTCGGCGAGCCGATGTTTGGCCTGCGCCTGAACGGTAGCACCCTGTGGATTGACCCGGAGATGACCAAAACGAAAGGCGGCCTCAACGACGGTAACGACGCGATTGGTGTCTCCCGCTTCTACGCCGTACTGGGTGCCGAATATGACATCAAACCGGTGGATGGCCTGACGGCAACCGCGCGCGTGAACCATACCGGTTCGCAGTATGCGGATTCCGCCAACACCAAGAAGCTGGATAGCTACACCACGTTGGATTTAGGCATGCGCTACCGTATGCACCTGAACCAGGAGCAAAACGACCTGGTATGGCGCGTGGGCGTGACCAACGTGACCAACGAGAAGTACTGGTCCGGCGTGGATGATACCGGCGTTTACCTGTATCAGGGCGAGCCGCGTACGCTAAAACTCTCGGTGAGCTACGACTTCTAAGTCATTGCAAATATAGGGTTATTGCCCCGAAAGCTGGTGCTTTTCGGGGCTTTTTGCTACAGGGGGCAGGGTACTGATTGCCTTGCGACAAGCCGCGCTAAGTGTTAAAAGGTGCCCCTTCCTATTTATGCTACAGGGGTTAGACGTGAGAAACGCGTCATCAGCATCCAGCCAGAATCAACCGGATGCCTCGTCGGAAACTAGCCCGACGCTTCACCGCGGATTACAAAACCGCCATATCCAATTAATCGCTCTCGGCGGCGCCATCGGTACCGGCCTGTTTCTCGGTATCGGCCCGGCCATTCAGATGGCAGGCCCGGCGGTGGTCCTCGGCTACGCCATTGCGGGCGTTATCGCCTTTATGATCATGCGCCTGCTGGGCGAGATGGTTGTTGAAGAGCCGGTGTCAGGGTCTTTTGCCCATTTTGCTTATAAATACTGGGGGCCGTTCGCCGGATTTTTGTCTGGCTGGAACTACTGGGTGATGTTCGTGCTGGTAGGTATGGCCGAACTGACTGCCGCCGGGATCTATATGCAATATTGGCTGCCGGACATCCCTACCTGGGTATGGGCCGCAGGTTTCTTTGTCTTGATCAACGCCGTCAACCTCGTGAACGTACGCCTGTACGGTGAAACGGAATTTTGGTTTGCGCTGATTAAAGTGCTGGCGATTATCGGCATGATTGGCTTTGGTATCTGGATGTTGGTCTCCGGCAAAGGTGGCGATCACGCGGGTATCGATAACCTGTGGCGCTTTGATGGCTTCTTTGCCACCGGCTGGCAGGGGCTTATCCTGTCGCTGGCGGTGATTATGTTCTCCTTCGGTGGGCTGGAGCTTATCGGCATCACGGCGGCAGAAGCGCGCGATCCGGAAACCTCTATTCCGAAAGCCGTAAACCAGGTGGTTTATCGTATCCTGCTATTTTATATCGGTTCGCTGATCGTCCTGCTGGCGCTGTATCCGTGGGTGCAGATTAAGTCTGATAGCAGCCCGTTTGTGATGATTTTCCACAATCTGGACAGCAATCTGGTGGCATCGGCGCTGAACTTCGTCATTCTGGTGGCATCGCTGTCGGTTTATAACAGCGGCGTCTATTCCAACAGCCGTATGCTGTTTGGCCTCTCCGTACAGGGCAACGCACCGCGCTTTTTGACTAAAGTCAGCCGTCGCGGCGTACCGGTAAATTCGCTGATCCTCTCTGGAACCATCACCTCGCTGGTGGTACTGGTGAACTATCTGTTGCCGCAAAAAGCGTTTGGCCTGCTGATGGCACTGGTGGTGGCCACGCTGCTGCTGAACTGGATAATGATCTGCATGGCGCACCTCAAATTCCGCGCCGCGATGCGTCGTAAGGGGCGCGAGCCGAAATTTAAAGCGCTGTGGGCACCTGCCAGCAACTACATCTGCATTGCTTTCCTGTTGATGGTCTTTGTGCTGATGTGCACCATGGATGGCATGCGCCTGTCGGCGATTCTGCTGCCGGTGTGGGTGCTGTTCCTGTTTATTGCGTTTAAGACGCTGCGCCGCAAAGCGTAATCCTCGTGAAATGCGGTACGGCCTTTAGCGCCGTACCGTTTCTCGCCTTCCTGAACCGCCTGTCCCCGATCTCTTGCCAGTGGCAGGATCCAATCTCTCTCTGTTCATTCCCGCGATCGGCGGACGATTTTTAATCGTGAGCGCTCTCGCAAATTTACATTGCGATGGGCGAACTTATTTTTGTAATCGATTACTTTTCTTTTCGAACTACTTTTGTAATCGATTACTTTGAGGGTGAGAACATGGTCTCTACAACGCAAAGCTCGGAAAATAGCGGCGTACAGCACCGGCTGCTGGTGCCGCGTCTGTCGCTGATGATGTTTATGCAGTTTTTTATCTGGGGCAGTTGGTCTGTGACGTTAGGGCTGGTGATGAGCCAGCACAACATGTCATTACTGATTGGCGATGCCTTCTCAGCGGGGCCGATTGCCTCAATTCTTTCGCCCTTCGTCTTAGGGATGCTGGTTGACCGTTTCTTCCCATCGCAAAAGGTGATGGCGGTGATGCATCTGCTGGGGGCCGTGATCCTGTGGTTTGTCCCGCAGGCGCTGGTGGCCCAAAATGGCGCGCTGCTGATTGGTCTGTTGTTTGGTTACACCCTTTGCTATATGCCGACGCTGGCGTTAACCAACAACATTGCCTTCCATAGCCTGAACAACATCGACAAGACTTTCCCAGTTGTGCGCGTGTTCGGCACCATTGGCTGGATTATTGCCGGGATTTTTATCGGTGTGACCGGCATTTCTGACACCACGGGTATTTTCACGCTGGCCGCGCTGTGTTCGGTCGTGTTGGCGGTTTACAGCCTGACTCTGCCGCATACGCCGGCACCGGCGAAAGGGCAGCCGCTGAAGCTGCGCGATCTGTTCTGTGCTGACGCGTTTGCATTGCTGAAAACTCGCCACTTCCTGGTATTTGCCATCTGCGCGACGCTGATTTCGGTCCCGCTGGGCACTTATTACGCCTACACCGCATCGTATCTTGCAGATGCGGGCGTGGCGGATGTGAGCACCGCGATGTCGTTTGGTCAGATGTCAGAAATCGTCTTCATGCTGATTATCCCGCTACTGTTCCGCCGCCTGGGCGTGAAGTACATGCTGCTTATCGGCATGCTGGCCTGGTTCGTGCGCTACATGTTCTTTGCGCTGGGCATCAATGAAGAGACGCGTTTCCTGCTGTACCTCGGCATTCTGCTGCACGGCGTGTGCTACGACTTCTTCTTTGTGGTGGGCTTTATCTACACCGACCGCGTGGCGGGCGAGAAAGTCAAAGGGCAGGCGCAGAGCATGGTGGTGATGTTTACCTACGGTATTGGCATGCTGTTGGGCTCGCAAATTTCCGGTGCGCTGTACAACCAACTGGTGGCCGGGCAGACCGTACTGCAGGCGTGGGTGAACTTCTGGTGGATCCCGGCGGTTGCCGCGGTGGTGATTGCCTTTATTTTCCTGATCTCGTTCAAATACGACGAAAAAGAGCAGGCGTAATTGTTTAAGGAGGGGGTATGAAAACCATTAAGGGACCGGGCATTTTTCTCGCCCAGTTTATCGGCAGCGATGCGCCGTTTAATTCGCTTGATGGGCTGGCTGAGTGGGCTGCGGGGCTGGGGTTTAAAGCGCTACAGCTCCCGTGTAACCATCCGGGGATTTTTAATCTTGAGCAGGCGGCGGCTAGCCAGACCTACTGTGATGAAATCGCCGGGCGTCTGGCGGAGCATGGGCTGGTGATTAGCGAACTGTCGACACATCTGGAGGGGCAGTTAGTCGCCGTCAATCCCGTTTATGACAATGCGTTTGACGCTTTTGCACCGGCGGCCGTTCGGGGTAATCCGACGGCTCGTCAGCGCTGGGCGGTGGAAAGCGTCAAGCAGGCGGCGCAGGCCTCGGCGCGGCTGGGGCTAAAGGCGCACGCGACATTTTCCGGGGCGTTAGCCTGGCCGTTTTTCTATCCGTGGCCGCCGCACAATGCGGCGCTGCTCGACGAGGCATTTGATGATCTAGCGAAGCGCTGGCGGCCGATTCTTGACTGCTTTGACGAACACGACGTTGATCTGTGCTACGAAATTCACCCCGGTGAAGATCTGCACGACGGTGTGACGTTTGAGCGTTTCCTGCAGAAAGTGGATAACCATCCGCGCTGCCATATGCTGTATGACCCAAGCCACCTGCATTTGCAGAATATTGATTATCTGGCGTGGATCGACATCTACCATTCGCGCATACGGGCGTTTCACGTCAAGGACGCCGAGTTCGAGCGTAATGGCCGCAGCGGCGTCTACGGTGGTTATCAAAATTGGCAAAACCGTGCCGGGCGTTTCCGCTCGCTGGGCGATGGTGATATTGATTTCAAAAAGATCTTCAGCAAGCTCACCCAGTACGATTTTGACGGCTGGGCGGTCATGGAGTGGGAGTGTTGTCTGAAGGATGCGCAAACCGGCGCGCGTGAAGGCAGCGAGTTTATTAAGCGGCATATCATCCCCGTCTCCGCGCGGGCGTTTGATGACTTTGCCGCTGGCAGCGAGGTGCGCGGATGATTCAGATTGGTATCGTGGGGTCCGGCTTTATTGGCCCGGCCCACATTGAGGCGCTGCGACGTCTGGGGTTTGTCGAGGTGGTGGCGCTGTGCGATGTGTCGCTGGCAGCGGCACAGGACAAGGCGCGCCAGCTAAATATCCCACATGCTTATGGCGATGTCGAAGCGCTGTTGGCCCATCCGGGGCTGCAGGCGGTGCACAACTGCACGCCGAACTTCCTTCATGCGCAGGTGAACCGGCAGATCCTGCGTGCCGGGAAACATGTCTTTTCTGAAAAACCGCTGTGTATGACCGTGGAAGAGGCACGCGAGCTGGAGCAGATGGCGCAGGCGGCGGGCGTGGTGCACGGCGTCAGCTTTGTTTATCGCCAGTTTGCCATGGTACAGCAGGCGGCGAGCATGGTACGTAACGGCAGCGCCGGGCGGCTTTTCTCGGCCTACGGCGGCTACCATCAGGATTGGATGCTGCAGGAAACCGACTTTAACTGGCGCGTTGATGCCGCGCAAGGTGGCGTTTCTCGCGCGGTAGCGGATATTGGTTCCCATTGGTGCGATACCGTCCAGTTTGTCACCGGGCGACGCATTGTTGAGGTGATGGCGGACCTCGCTATTGTCTGGCCAACGCGTAAAGCCAGCGTTGTCGCCGAGGCGACCTTTAGCGAACATCGTCATGATACGCAGTACCAGGATGTGCCGGTGACCACCGAGGATGCTGGTTCGGTCCTGTTCCGTTTTGACGATGGTAGCAAAGGTTGCTTTAGCGTGTCGCAGGTCTCAGCCGGGCGGAAAAACCGTCTTCATTTTGATATCAATGCCAGCGACTGTTCGCTGTCGTGGGATCAGGAGACGCCACAGCAGCTATGGATTGGCCAGCGTCATCAGGCCAACCAGTTGCTTAGTGATGACCCGGGTTTGTTAAACCGCGACGTTGCAGGGCAGGCGCATTTTCCCGGCGGCCACAGCGAAGGCTGGCCGGATGCGTTTAAGAACATGATGCTGAACTTTTATCAGGCCGTGCGTACGGGCGAAATGCCTGCCGAAAACGCGCGGCGCTTTGCCTCGTTCAGCGAAGGGGCGAACGTCATGCATATCATTGACGCTATCGTCAAAAGCCATCAACAGCGGCGCTGGGTCAGCGTGGAACAATAACCCTGTGCCCGGTACGCCGGGCACGATTTTTATGATAGCCTGCACGCAAAGCGTTAATTGCAGGGAATAGCGTAGCTATGTCAATTCAGAAAATCGCCCAATTGGCCGGGGTGTCGGTAGCCACCGTATCGCGCGTGTTGAATAACAGCGACACGGTGAAGGCGAAAAACCGCGAGCGGGTTTTGCAGGCGATCAAAGAGAGCAACTATCAGCCAAACCTGCTGGCGCGCCAGCTACGTACGGCGCGTAGCTCAATGATCCTGGTGATGGTGTCCAACATTGCCAACCCGTTTTGCGCCGAGGTGGTGAAGGGAATCGAAGAAGCCGCTGAGAAAAACGGCTACCGCATTCTGCTGTGTAATTCCGGCTCTGATATCGAACGTTCCAAATCGGGTCTGCGACTGCTCACCGGTAAAATGGTAGATGGCATCATCACCATGGACGCTTTTAGCAAACTGCCTGAGCTGACTACCGTGATCGGCGATGCGCCGTGGGTGCAGTGCGCGGAGTACGCCGATGCGGGCGCGGTTTCCTGCGTGGGGATCAACGATGTTGATGCTGCAGAACATGCGGTCGGCTATCTGGCCGCGCAGGGACATCAGCGTATTGCCTTGATTAACCACGATCTCAGCTATAAATATGCCCGTCTGCGTGAGCAGGGATATCACGCGGTGCTGAAACAGCAGGAGCTTGAGTTTGACGCCGTGGAGTACGCGAATGATTTGAGTGCAGCGGCGGGGAAGGCGGCGATGAAAAATCTACTGGTGATGAGCCCACGTCCGGATGCCGTATTCGCGGTTTCGGATTCGCTGGCGGCTGGTGCCATGCGTGCCATCGAACAGGCCGGATTGCAGGTGCCGCAGGATATTGCGGTGATGGGTTTTGATGGCACCGAGCTTGCGGAAATGGTCTCGCCGCAGCTCACCACCGTTGAGCAACCTTCAAGAGAGATTGGGGCCAAAGCGGTAGAGCTGCTGCTGAACAAAATCGAAAACCCGGACGTGCCCACCGAAAGGGTGATGCTCGACTGGCGCTTTATTTCACGCGCCAGCGCCTGATTACGACTGCCCGAACGCGCCTGAGAGGGCGCGAATATCATTGCCGGTTGGCGATTGATGAATCCGTAAGCCAAACTCTTCCACCACCGCAAAAATATGGTCGAAAATATCGGCCTGAATACTCTCATATTCCGCCCACACCACGGTGTTGGTGAAGGCATATATCTCAATCGGCAGGCCGTTATTGTCCGGTGCCAACTGACGCACCATCAGCGTCATATCTTTACGGATCCGCGGGTGGTTACGTAAATATTCATTGAGATAGGCGCGGAAGGTACCAATATTGGTCATCTTACGCAGGTTCAGTACTGACTCGCCGCTGCCGTGCTGCTGATTCCACAGCGTAATTTCCTCATGACGAGAATCCATATACGGTTTTAACAGACGAGCCTGAATGAGGCGCTGCTGTTCCTGTTCGTCAAGAAAATGAACGCTGGTGGTATCGATATTAATGCTGCGTTTAATTCGGCGACCGCCGGAGGCCGACATACCGCTCCAGTTTTTAAACGAGTCCGAGACCAGCGACCAGGTTGGAATGGTGGTGATGGTATTATCCCAGTTGCGCACTTTGACGGTGGTTAAACCGATATCGGTGACCGCGCCGTCCGCGCCATATTTGGGCATCTCCAGCCAGTCGCCAAGCTTAAGCATGTCGTTGGCGGAAAGCTGAATGCCCGCCACCAGGCCAAGAATCGGGTCTTTAAACACCAGCATTAATACCGCTGCCATCGCCCCAAGGCCGCTTATCAGAATTGCCGGCGATTGCCCCAATAGCAGGGAGATAATCAGGATGCCGACCAGAATCGCACTGACCAGCTTAACGCCCTGGAATATACCTTTTAACGGTAGCTGAGAGGCAACCGACAGTTTCTGCGACAGATTAAAAATAACGTCAAGCAGGGAGAAAAATGACAGCAGGGCATATAGCATCACCCACAATTGGGCGACGGTGGTTAATATTTGTGCCGCATCGCTGCCTTTTTGCAGCCATAGCACGGCCTGCACGTTGACAATAATCCCCTGCAGCGTAAAGGCCAGGCGGTGAAACAGTTTGTTCTGCGTGATGATTTGCAGCCATAAATGGCTGCTGGCCTGTGCGCGTTTTTCAAAGGTGCGAAGTACCAGCCGATGAAGTATCAGATGGACAATGATGGCAGTGAGAAAAATAATACCAAAGATAATCACGAGCGAATTGGTATGGTTTATTTCAATGCCCATTTCTTCGATTTGGGTGATCAATTCCTGCATAACGTCTCCTATATAACCAGCCATCTATAATGGACAGGCTGGCTATATTATGCAAACGGCGACGCACGTTATCCCTAAAGCGGCCCTCACGCTAACGCCGTTCACTTAAGCAAAGCGATTAGGGGAAACGCCGGAATTGGGTTTCCGGCGGACGCTGCGGATCACCCAAGCTTAAATTCACGGAGTTAGCCTCCGCGCAGGCCGCGAGAAAGCACCGGATTTAAGATGACGAGGCGGCAAGCTGCGGGCTGCGGTTTAAATGATGGCGCAGCCCAATAGCGATAACCGCCAGCAGCAGCATCATCGCGACCTCTACGCCAAGAAAACCCATCATGGCCTGCGGGTAGCTGCCGTGGTGATTGCGCATCAGAGCCAGCAACAGCGAGCCAAATACCGCCGGGCCCAGGCCCAGCGTCGCCTGTTGTAGCGTGCTGAGCAGCGCGCTTCCCGCCCCGGCGTCATTGGCGGTAATATCGCGCATCCCGACCCGATAGAAACAGTTCACAATCAGCGCCTGACCGTAGCCAATAAGTGCCGTCGACGGTACCAGCGCCAGCGTGGTGGTGGCCTGAGCAAAATGATGGAACGTCTCCAGCAACAGCAGCAGGCCGCTTATTTGTACTGCCAGACCGGCTAACAGAATTTTCCCCATGCTGTGTCGGGCTATCAGCTTCGGCGCATACAGCGCCGACAGGAAGTAGGCGACGCCGAGGGCGACAAAGCTATTGCCTGACTGCCACGGTGCCATGCCCAGGCCGGACTGCATGGTCAGCGCCATACAAAACATAAAGCCGGACCAGGCGCTAAAGAACAGTAGGGCAATCACCATCCCAAAGCGGATGCTGGCCAGTTTTAACAGTCGCGGCGGCAGCAGCGGATGTTCTCCCCGTTGTTCTTTGCCCAGGGCGCTGGCACGCATCCACAGCAGCAGCGGAATAATCGCCAGCAGCATCAGACGCATTGACCACGGCCAGTGTAATTCAGGGCCAAGCGCCATTGGAAACAGCAGGCAGCAGAGAATTAACCCCAGACTCAACGTGCCCTGCCAGTCGATGCTGGCGTGTTCATCGCGACGGGTTTCCGGCACATAGCGGCGGCTCAAGGCCAACACCAGCAGGCCAATCGGCACGTTGATGAAAAAGGCGTTACGCCAGCCGAGTCCGGCGATATCCGCGGATACCAGCCAACCGCCGAACATCTGACCGACAATAAACGAAACGCCGCCGATGCCGCCGTACAAGCTGATCGCGCGGGCGTGCGCGGTACCTTTTAGCGTCACATGCAGGGTCGCGAGGATCTGCGGCACAATCAGCGCCGCACCGGCCCCTTGCAACGTTCGCGCGGCCAGCAGTGCGCTAATCGAGTTAGCCAGGCCGCACAGCAGCGAAGCGACGCTGAATACCGCCACGCCCCACATAAACAGGCGCCGACGGCCGTAGTTATCACCAAGCTTGCTGCCCATCGCCAGACACACGGCGAACGCAACGCCGTAGAGCGCGACAATGAGCTCCAGTTGGGTGGCGCTGGCGTGCAGCGACGCGGTGATTGAGTCGAGGGCGACGTTGGTGATTGAGGTGTCGATTTGCGGCAACATCAGGCCGGTTAGCAGCAGGAACAGCCCCGCGCGGCCGGGGGAAACAACAGACGTTTTCATGGTGACTCCATTGCGTCATTCAGCGATTGGCCGTAGCATCGCTGATTAGATAAACGGGTACCAGTTCCTGGTTATACTGGTACTGGCGCTACTATGCTGGAGATACCATGAGCCATATCAGCCACAGTGATTTAGACACATTGTCGATACGACAGGACGACAGCCGCAAGCAGCTCGGGGCATTTCTGCGGGCGCGGCGGGAGAGTCTCGATCCGCAGCGGCTAGGGCTTCCACGCAGCGGCCGGCGCCGCACGCCGGGTTTGCGGCGTGAAGAGGTGGCGATGCTGGCGGATGTTGGCGTGACCTGGTACACCTGGCTTGAGCAGGGGCGCGAGGTGAACCCGTCGGCGACGGTGATGCAGGCCGTTGCTGAGGCGCTCCAGTGTAGCCCGCTTGAGACCCGGCATCTGTTCGTGCTGGCAGGGCTGACGCCCCTGGAGTCGGCCAACGCTCCGCAATGTGAAGGGATCAGCCCCGGCGCACGGCGTATGCTGGACAGTCTGCTGCCTCAGCCTGCCAGTATCCAGAAGCCTAATTTTGATATCGTGGCGTGGAATGACGCCTTTTGTCGGCTGATGGGCGTTGATTTCGCCACGATTCCAGAAGATGACCGCAACTGTATCTATCTCTATCTGACTCATCCGGGCTGGCGCAGCCGGCTGGCAAATCGTGATGTCCTCACCACTTTTGTATCGTACTTCCGTGCGGCCATGGCCGAGCACCGGGGCGATCCGGCATGGGAAAATAAGCTGGCCCGTTTCTTTGCCGCCTCCGCCGAGTTTGAGGCGCTCTGGCATAAAGACCACGAGGTGCGCGGCGTCGAAAACCAGATTAAGAATTTCCATCACCCTGAGTTCGGTGATTTTCAGCTCCAGCAGATGTATTGGTACTCGGCGCCGCGTAATGGTTCTCGGCTGCTGGTCTATTTACCGGTTGATGAGGTGGGTGAGGCGGTGTTGGCAAAACTGTAAAAGAGGGTTTCCCGGCCTCGCAGCGCAAGGTCGGACTCTTTTTTACGATCCATTTTCCAGACTTGAGGATCAAATCTGAAAATTGTCATTAGCGCGCATAGGGTGGTGCGTAAATGGTGAATTAGCCTTTAAGGCAATTTGCCTTATATGCTAATCTTTCAGGGGCGAGAATCGTGTTTAAAATCGTTGCTCATACGGATGTCAGGAGTGAGATGCTGTCATTGCCCGCGTCGGTACAGGCAAAAATGATCGTGAAGATCGACAAGCTTCGGTACAACCCTACCGCTTTGCGGGAACCTGACAGCAAACCTCTTGGGTAGGGGCTTTTTGAAATACGGACCTTAGGGGGAACTCAAAGTCGATGCCTTTATGTTTTTCAGCGCAATCAGACGATTTTCTTGCTACGCGTTTTTGTTAAAAAAACGCAAAAGACGCCACCGACAGAGATTCGTCTGGCGCTAAAACGGCTACTGGAGATGCAGGATGAGTAAGAAAATAATTGATTGGGACGAGCTGAAAACAGAGATGCTGTCGCAACCCGATGTGAAAGCCGCATTCAATGCAGAGGAGCGGCGTGAACGGCTGCGCGAGATGCTGGCACAGTGGCGGAACCACGCAGGCCTTACCCGTGCGCAGGTGGCCGCAAGAATGGGGGTCAGTGCACCGACGGTATCGAGAATGGAGGCTAACGTGACTCGTGCGAGTCTGGATACGCTGACGCGCTATGCGCTGGCTTGCGGCGTGAAGCATCCGCAGATACTGCTGTACTGAGATTTTCCCGGCCTTGCAGCGCAAAGCCGGGAAGGTCATCTGGCGGGATTAGATCTCGGTAATCACCGTGGCTTCCGGCAGACGAGATTTCGGCAGCGCTTTGTTGAAGTCTTCTACGCTGTGATGTCCTACAGGCACCACCACAAGGCTTGTGAAGCCTTTCTCTTTCAGACCAAATTCGGCGTCCAGGATTTCTGCATCAAAACCTTCAATTGGCACCGCGTCCAGACCCATCGCGCCCATGGCGAGCAGGAAGTTGCCCACGTTCAGGTAGGTCTGACGAGCGGCCCACTGGTCGTCGTCATGACGCTCTTTACGGTGCAGATCGGCGAAGAAAGTGCGGCCTTTATGGTTAGCGGCTTTCGCTTCAGGCGTTGCGAAACGGCCATCGGCGTCTTCTTGATCCACCACTTTTTCCAGCCAGGCATCGTCAATAGCGGTTTTCGCGCAGAAGACCACCACATGAGAAGCATCGAGCATTTTACGTTCGTTGAACACGTAGCCGCCCGCTGCGGATTTTGCCACGCGCGCTTTGCCTTCATCGGTGCTGGCCACGATAAAGTGCCACGGCTGGGAGTTGGTGCTGGATGGGCTGTAGCGGAGCAGCGTTTTCAGATTGGCTGCCTGCTCTGCGGTCAGTTTTTTGCTGGCGTCGAAAGCTTTGGTGGAATAGCGCGCTAAAGCAACGGATACGATATCCATAAACACTCCTGAAGGATGAAAGGCACCGCCAATCGGTGCGTTGAATCACAGAAGGGTACCGCGCTGATTCCAAAATGAGAAGGCGTTCAATGCGATAACACTTATCGGATTGAACGGAAAATCAGACCGGCCGCACCCGCTGCTGGACGCGTTTCGGGAGCTTATTGACCACCAGATTCCACGAATCCTCAATCAGGCTGTTAAGCAGACTGACGGTGATTTCCTCACCGGGATAGACTGAAATCCAGTGCTTTTTGTTCATATGGTAGCCAGGCTTAATATGCGGATAGATGGCCTGATGCAGCAGCGATTGTTCGGGATCGACCTTCAGATTGATGATCGGCTCGCCGCGAAGGGTGGCTTTGAGCATAAACATTTTCCCTTCGACGGTGAAAACGTCATATTCCGGGCCAAACGGCCAGTAAATATCGGAGAAGGGCAGAGTGAGCGCGAACTCGTGCGCGCGCTCATGCAGCGTTTTACCGTCCATTAGTCACCTTCGGCCAGCGCCAGCCACATGGCTTCGAAGCCCAGCGCCTTCAGCTTATCGGCGCGCTGCGGTTCGCGGCTGGCAAATTCAATGGTCGCTTCAGCAAGCGATAAAAAGAGCGCATCGCCAAAAGCGCGGAAGTCATCAGACATAAATACCGCTCGTACCGAACGCTGGCAGAGCTTTTGCAGCTCCGGGAACATGGCGCGCACCTGCTCGATGGTTTCGTCGGTGATTTTTTCGCTCACCGCCATACGGCGAATGGCGTGATGCCCGGTGGGATTACGCACGCCCCAGTCGATGTAGCTGTTCCAGATGCTGTGGGTAAACTCTTTTGGCGAGACGTTCTCGACCAGTCCGGCGAGCATCGCCTGGCAAAGGTCGCTTTTCAGATGCAGATAAAGTGCGTTCAGCAGGTCGTCTTTGGTGGCGAAATAGCGAAACAGTGTGCCTTCAGCAACCCCGGCACTGCGCGCAATCATCGCAGTCGATGCGGCAATGCCCGATTGGGCAATGGCGCTGGTGGCGGCTTCCAGTAACGCTTGTTTTTTATCTTCACTCTTCGGACGAGCCACTACACTTTACCTCTCTGACTGTAAAAAAACTGATTGAAACATGTTGAGCCCAGGGACTTCAACGTCGATTGTCAAATTTTGAAAATTGCTTGACGATTTTTTCCACTCCTTTCTATAATGAGTGCCTACTCACTCATAATCAACTTTTTTCGTGTGGCTTCCTGGATGAAGCCGGTCTCGGGTCAGGACATGAAACGTCTTATCATCAGTGTGGTCGCTATCATGCTTATTGCCAGTGCAGCAAGTTTACCTTTCGTTCTGAACGCCGGTTTCGGCCAGGCCCCGCAGGGTGCCGAAAAGAGCCTGATTGAGCGTTCGCCAAACTACCGTGATGGCGAGTTTCAAAACACGCTGCCGACGCCAGGTTTCAGCAGTGACAAAAATATGGTAGTCGCGCTGTGGGAGTTTTTAACCGTCAAGCGCGAGAACGCTCGTCCACAGCAGCCGCTGCCGCTGGTTCCGACCGATCTTGCTCGCCTACCGCTGGAGACCGACACCATGATTTGGCTCGGCCATTCGTCGTGGTATCTGCAGCTTTCCGGTAAGCGCATCCTGATTGATCCGGTATTTAGCAGCTACGCCGCGCCGTTCGCTTTTTTGAACAAAGCGTTTGACGGCAACTATCCGTGGCAGGCGGCCAATATGCCGGACATCGACCTGCTGATTATCTCTCACGATCACTACGACCATCTCGACTACGCCACCATCAAAGGGCTGCTGCCGAAAATTAAACGCGCCGTGGTGCCACTGGGCGTCGGTTCACACCTGCGCTACTGGGGAATGAAAGATGAGCTCATCACCGAAGCCGACTGGCAGCAAAGCGTCACCATTAGCGATGCGCTGAACGTGCACGTTTTGCCGGCGCGCCACTTCTCCGGCCGCGGGCTTAAGCGTAACCAGACGCTGTGGGCCAGCTTTATGTTCGTGACGCCGACGCAGAAGATTTATTACAGCGGCGACAGCGGCTACGGCCCGCATTTCAAAGCCATTGGCGAACAGTTTGGCAAGGTGGATATCGCCATTCTGGAAGATGGCCAGTATGACCAGGACTGGCGCTATATCCACATGATGCCGGAACAGACCGCGCAGGCAGCGGTGGATCTCAACGCCGAGCGCGTACTGCCGGGCCATGCCGGACGCTTTGTGCTGGCCAAACATACCTGGGACGATCCGTATAAACGTCTGGCGCAGGCATCAAAAGATAAAGCATATCGGCTGCTGACGCCGATGCAGGGCGAGCCGGTTTGGCCGGCTGACGCAACGCAAACATTTCGTGCCTGGTGGGAATAACCACCGGTTGTAGATAAACGAGGGGAGGGGTGTATGACCGAATTAGCCACTCAGGTGATCGACACACTGGTCGAATGGATTGACAACAATCTGCATCAACCGCTGCGCATTGATGAAATTGCCCGCCGGGCGGGGTATTCAAAATGGCATCTACAGCGCATTTTCTTACAGCATAAAGGGGAAAGTTTAGGCCGCTATATTCGTAAGCGTAAGCTGAATCTGGCGGCGGACGAGCTCTGTACCACCGATCAAAAGGTGTACGACATCTGCCTGAAGTATGGGTTTGATTCCCAGCAGACGTTTACGCGAATCTTCACCCGCACGTTTAATCAGTCACCGGGGGCGTATCGCAAGGAAAATCATCGCCCACGGGCGCACTGAGTTGATTCCTCTCCTCGAAAGGGAGAGGGATCGGCCGTGGCGGCACACGCCATCAATCGGCGAGCGAAAACCAGCGTCGCCACACATAGCGCATCAGCAAATACTCCATCGTCCCCAGCACCAAAAACCACACGCAAAACAGCACGGTGTAGAGCTGGCTCAGACCCATGAAATGGAAGGTCTTCACCAGCTTTTGCGCCAGCGTAAGCCCCAGCGAGGGTGCTGGCAGCAGCAGGCAGGAGAGAAACGCCATCAATAAGATACCGGCGGCGGTCATCAGGGATTCGAGCGGATGCTTCATACAATGTTAATCTTTAGTTAAAGATATTATTGTCCGGTAATTTTTAATGGAACGCAATGTTTCTAATTTAATAAACCTGCCCATTAATTAAAAATAATAAATAACAACTCCTACGAAAATAATCGTAT
>PPYF01208570.1_pt1 | contig 34823 bp, 31 predicted proteins | sample 1559871 | NCBI WGS metagenome assembly PPYF01 (sample SAMN08240021, study PRJNA423297) | Human gut metagenome, whole genome shotgun sequencing project.
GTCCATATGTAATACCTCCCAAAATTTAGTATGTATATATCTTACTAAAACTTCTTATATTTTTCAAGTATTTTATTGAATTTTGACAATATTTTTCTTCGTTTCTTCTTCTTTATTTGATTCTTTTTCACTAATTTTCATGTAAATACAAACAATTTTAGTCATTTTATCTGTTTTTTCTTGTTTTTCACTTTAAAGCGATAAATTATTGACTTTTTTCTTCTGCTGCTTTACAATGAAAATTAGCTTAAAAATATGAAAACGAGGAAAAATATATGATCATAGTAATGAAACCGAATGCACCGGAAAGTGCCATTCGCTCTATCACGGAAGTGATCTGCTCCAAAGGGCTTCAAACCCACCTTTCGGAGGGAGAACAGGTCACCATCATCGGCGTAGTGGGCGATAAAAGAAAATTAAATAATCAGAATATTGAAGTTATGCCTTTCGTGGACAAAATTGTTCCTATCACCGAAAGCTATAAACTCACCAATAAAAAATTTCATCCTCAGCCTTCCCGCATCAAAGTGGGAAATTATGAGATTGGTCCCGATACGCTTACCATTATGGCAGGTCCCTGCGCAGTGGAAACCGAGGAACAGCTTATGGAAATCGCCCGGGCAGTAAAAAAGGCGGGAGCGCAATTTGTCCGGGGCGGAGCTTACAAGCCAAGAACTTCTCCCTACTCTTTCCAGGGACTGGAAGAAGAAGGGCTCCGTTATATGGAAGAAGCAAAAAAAGAAACCGGACTGGCTACGATCTGCGAAGTAATCAGTGAAGCTGCTATTGAGGCTGCTGCCAAATATGTAGACATGATACAGATTGGCGCTCGCAACATGCAGAATTTTCAGCTTTTGCGTGAGGCAGGACGTTCCGGTCTTCCCGTCCTTTTAAAAAGAGGACTGGCCGCTACCATTGACGAATGGCTGAATGCCGCCGAATATATCATTGCGGAAGGCAATTCCAATGTAGTACTCTGCGAGCGCGGCATCCGTACCTATGAAACTACCACCCGAAATACATTGGATCTCAGCGCCGTTCCGGTGATCCGTTCCAAGTCTCACCTTCCGATCATCGTAGATCCCAGTCATGCCACCGGCGTTGCCGCTTACGTGCCTCCTCTGGCAAAGGCCGCTGTAGCCTGCGGCGCAGACGGATTGATGATCGAAGTACATAATGATCCCGCTCATGCGCTTTCTGACGGTCCCCAGTCTCTCACATTTTCTCAATTTGAGGAAATGATGGCAGATATGAAAGCTTACATCAAACTGGCGGATCGAATGCTTCAGGCAAACAATTAAAAAGCAGAAAGGATGAAATCTACCATGGAAGAACAATTTTGTGTGGGATTTATCGGTCTTGGGCTGATTGGCGGCTCCATAGCCAAAGCGCTCCGCCGTTTTCATCCTCAGGTGAAAATTTACGCCTATACCCGCACCGAAGCTACACTGGATCAGGCGCTCTCAGAAGGTGTCATTGACAGAAAATGTACCAAAGAAGATCCTCTTTTTTGTACCTGCCGTTATATTTTTCTGTGCGCCCCGGTAAATGATAACATCGCTTATCTGACATGGCTGAAGGATCATATTGCTCCCGATTGTATTATTACAGATGTGGGAAGTGTAAAAGGAGCAATTCATAAAGCAATTTCCGATCTCCATCTGGACAGAAATTTTATCGGAGGTCATCCCATGGCCGGTTCTGAACAGACCGGCTATGAGAATGCTACGGATTTTCTTTTGGAAAATGCCTACTATATCCTCACCCCCGGCGGGGAAATTGACATTATGCGTCTTACGGAATTTATGGAGCTGGTGACTTCTCTGGGCGCTATTCCACTGGTTCTCACCTGGGAGGAACACGATTATATTACTGCCGCCGTAAGTCATCTGCCCCACATCATAGCCTCCACCCTGGTCAATGCTATCCAGAAAATGGACACGCCGGAGGAAAATATGAAACTAATCGCAGCGGGCGGTTTTAAAGATATCACCCGTATCGCTTCCTCTTCTCCCGTTATGTGGCAGCAGATTTGTATGGAAAATAAAGAAATGATCTCCAAGGTGCTGGACGAGTACATCCGTCTGATCGTTCAGGCAAAATGTTGGGTAGACAATGGGGAAGCATCTGATATTTATCAAATGTTCTATCATTCCAAAGAATACCGGGACTCGATCCCCTATGCTGCCAAAGGCGCTCTGGAAAAAGTATATGCGCTTTACTGCGATATTTATGACGAGGCGGGCGGCATCGCCACCATAGCCACACTGCTTGCCATGAATAACATTAACATAAAAAATATTGGAATCATTCACAATCGAGAGTTTGAAGAGGGCGTACTCCGTATTGAATTTTATCAGGAGGATGCCTGCCTGAAAGCGGAACAGATTTTAAAAGAACGAAATTATAAGATTCAGAAAAGATAAGATCCAAGAGGGAAAATCTATGAACATCAAAAAACCTTCTTCTCCTTTAAAAGGAGAACTTACTGTGCCGGGAGATAAGTCCATCTCCCACCGAGCTGTTATGTTCGGCGCCATCGCCAACGGCACCACACGTATTACGAACTTTCTTCAGGGCGCTGACTGCCTTTCTACCATTGCCTGTTTTCAGAAGCTGGGGATTTCCATCGAAAATACTCCTTCTGAAATTCTGGTACACGGAAAAGGGCTTCACGGTCTTTCCGCCCCTTCGGACTATCTGGATACGGGAAACAGCGGCACAACCACCCGGCTGATCGCCGGAATCCTTGCCGGACAGGAATTTACCTCTTTTCTCACTGGAGATGCTTCCATTCAAACCCGCCCTATGAAACGGATCATCCAACCCCTTTCCCTGATGGGCGCTTCGGTGGAAAGTCTGCGGGGAAATGACTGCGTCCCCTTAAAAATTCAGGGACATCCCCTCCAAAGTATCTCTTACCTTTCCCCTGTAGCCTCTGCTCAGGTAAAATCCTGTATTCTTCTGGCAGGTTTATACGGAAATGATATTACTTCTGTCACAGAACCTTTTTTGTCACGAAATCACACGGAACTGATGTTATCCCACTTTGGAGCGAAAATTTCTTCTCAGAATACCACCGTTTCCATAGAACCAGAACCTGTACTATATGGAACTGACATCTCTGTTCCCGGGGATATTTCTTCCGCAGCTTATTTTATCGCAGCCGCTCTTTTAGTTCCCGGCTCCGAACTCCTCATAAAGCACGTGGGAATTAATCCTACCAGAGATGGCATCCTTCGCGTATGCAAAGCTATGGGAGCAGACATTCAGCTTATGAATCATTCTACGGCAGGAGGAGAGCCGGTGGCCGATCTTCTGGTTCGCCACAGCACCCTTCACGGAACGGTAATCGAAGGAGAACTGATTCCCGCCCTGATTGATGAAATTCCCGTGATCGCCGTATTGGCCGCTAATGCAAAAGGGACCACTGTGATCCGCAATGCGGAAGAACTAAAAGTAAAAGAATCCAACCGCCTTGGCATCCTGGTAGAAGAACTCACTGCCATGGGAGGAAACGTAGAGGAAACTTCGGATGGTATGATCATCCACGGAGGCGCCCCCTTACAAGGCGCCTCCATCGACAGCAGACTGGATCACCGCATCGCCATGTCCTTTGCCATTGCAGGCCTCGCCGCCGAAGGAACCACACAACTACTGCGGGCAGACTGTGTGAACATCTCCTATCCGGGCTTCTATAAAGATTTGAGAGAATTGATGCATTAAAAGTCGAGCTGCCGCATAAAATGTATACATATTCTGGATATACATTCCATGCGACAGCTCCGCTTTTTCTATAAGCCTATTTCGAAAAATTGCATAAGCAGTTATTCTTCTGACGTGATTTTAATAACTGCTTTTACAATATCTGCTTTATTATGCACACTATAATCCATCGCTTTTTGTACTTCATCCAAGGTGAAAATATCCGTAACTATTCCTTTCAAATTTACCTTCCCTGTTGCTACCGCATCAATCGCCATGGGGTAAATATGACGATAACGGAAAACCGTCTTCAATGTAAGTTCTTTATCCAGCACCAAACTCATTGGAAGATTCATCTCTCCTGATTTGCTATAACCAACCAGCACAATATTAGATCCCTTTTTCGCCATGTGGATTGCCTGTCTTGTTGTAATTTCCGTACCAGCAGTTTCAATCACCAAATCCATTCCTTTTTCATCTGTCAATCGCTGCACTCTTTCCAAAACATCTTCCTTTGCACCATTAATCACTCCGGTTGCGCCCAATTCCATTGCCTTCTCCAGACGCTTTTCCATAATATCGACTACATATACTTCCGATACTCCTCTTGCTTTTAATGCCATCATAGATACCAAACCGATACAGCCTGCTCCCATAACGACTGCCTTCTGACCTAAATGCGCATCTCCCTGAATCGCCGCATGGAAACCAACTGCCAGCGGTTCAATTAATGCTCCTTCTAAAGTACTCACATTTTCCGGAAGCTTGAAACACAGATCAGCCTCATGCGCCACATATTCCTGAAAAACGCCATCTACCGGAGGGGTCGCAAAAAACACAACATCCGGGCAAAGATTATATTTTCCCTGTTTACAAAATTCGCAGTGTCCACACGTTTTTCCCGGCTCCAACGCAACCCTGTCTCCCACTTTTAAGTGCTGAACATTTGCCCCTACCTCGACAACAACGCCTCCCGGCTCATGTCCAAGAACAAACGGCGGTTCCACTACATAATCTCCAATCGCACCAGTTTCATAATAATGCAGATCCGAACCACAAATACCAACATACTCCAATTTTACAAGTACTTCATCTGCTCTTGGCTGCGGAATATCTCTCTCTTCAAATCCCATTTTCCCGATTCCATTCATAACCGCTACCTTCATTTTTCCATTCATTTTATTATCTCCTTTACTTTTTTATATACTTAATTAAATACTTTTATTATGTTTCTTTATAATAATCTTCAAATAACAATTTGTCAATAATTTTTGGTATTATGCGCAAAAAATAAGATTCTCATTTCGACCATATCCTTTATCAAAATCTGCTCGAAACAAGAATCCTATCATATTATATTTCTTCTACAAATAGTTCTATTACATACAATGCTGCCCCCAAAGCTGCTGCTCCAATTTTATAATTACAGTTTTTTACAAATTGACCGTCCTCAGAAAAAGTATTCCGTTCCGATACTTTGTTTCTGATATCTGCCATATAATCTTCCAGATAGCTTCCCACGTATCCTCCTAACACAATATCACAATCCAGCAGCATATGGATATTATTTACAGCAATCGACAAATATTTTGTATATCTCTCCCATTCCTCTATATATTCTGGTCTCTTCTGCTTTAATCCTTCAAAAAAAGTTTCCAGCTTACCCCCTGCAAATTCCGCTAATTTTTTCGCTGTACAATAGGAGTCAAAACATCCGCGTTTCCCACAATAGCATTCTAAACCATCCGGAACAATTGTCATATGTCCAACTTCTCCACATCGAAATTCACTCCCATATACAATTCCTCCATTACTGAAATAAGCTCCTCCGACCGTATTGCTTAAGGACAAATAAAAGAAATTCTTTTCTTTTTCTCCTTGAAATGCCTCTGCATTCGCTCCAGCATTCGCATCATTCAAAAATATACAGGGATATGCAAAAAACTTTTCCATTTCTTGAAAGGAAAGAGCTTTTATATTCAATACATGGGAGTTTGTGATTTCCCTCTTTTCCATATCTGTAATTCCGGGAATTGAAATACCCACACCTAATATTCTTTCAGCTGCTATCTTTTCTTTTTTCAAGAATTTTTCAAGCTTTTGACTTACTTCAGAAAAATATTCTTCACTTCTGCAAAATGGATAATATATCCTCTCATATCTTAATATTTCACCCGCCAAATTCGTTAAGATTAATCCGATATGATTTTTAGTAATATCCACCCCGGCAGCCAACCTAAAGTCTGCTTCTATTGCCAATGCTTTTGCTTTTCTTCCACCTGTCGATTCCAATTCACCATTTTCTTTTATCAATCCCAATTCTATCAACTCTTTTGTATTCTGAGTTACCGTTGGAAGACTAAGTTTTAATTCATATGCAATATCCGGATTTGAGACAATGCCACTTTTTCGTACATAACGATAGATTCTATTTCTATTTTTCCTTTTTACTTCCATATTTGTTATCTTTTTACTTGCCATATGCCCTCCAATAACCACTTTATTAAAGTACTTTCTTTAGCATAACATATCCGCACTGTTTTGCAAGTAATACTTCTACGTCTCACATCCGTATGCAAAAACTGCCGCATTAAAGATTTATAGACATAAATATCTAAATAACCATCTAACGCGGCAGTTTTTTTATTTCTTACCTCATTCCGGTTCCATAAAAATCTACTATATCCCCGGCATCATAGTATACCTTATCCAGTTCTTCAATCGTGCATTTTCCCTCTTTAATATCCACGATTGTAACGGAACAGTTCGCCGGAACATGATCCAGCCAAAAACTGTGCTCTCCTTCTATCATATGATATAAAAGGGCTCTGCTGGAGCATCCATGAGCAGCAATCAGAATCGTTTTATCCTGATATTCCGGAACAGAAATCAATTCCTCATAAAAATCCTTTGTTCTTTCCAGAACCTGACGAATACTTTCTCCCCCTTCCGGCGGAACATAGGAAAATGGATCTTTAAAAAAATCCGGAAAATTTGGGGATGGAATCTGGTAATTGTCCCCACGGCAACAAAGTCCTTCCCATTCCCCAAATGTAATTTCCTGAATCCTTTCATCCGTAAGCAGTGGCACCTCTTTTCCTTCGCACACAAGTTTCGCCGTTTCTACTGCCCGTTTCAGGGGGCTGGATATCACCAGATCAAAGGAAATATCTCTCATTCCTTCCCCGGTGATTTTCGCAAGGCGGATACCGTTTTCATTTAACTCAATATCCGCTTTGCCCTGCAAACGCCCTTGTGTATTCCAGACTGTTTCTCCGTGCCGTATGATATATAATTTCATAATCTTTTCCTTTCAAAACAAACTGTCTGGCAAATGTTCCTTACTGTCTCAGCTGAATTCCCAGGCTTTCCAATCCGTTCAGGATCTTCTTCATTGCACTGGATACTTCTGCCTCTTCCAGTGTTTTTTCTTTGGAACGGAAGGTGATAGAGTAAGCCACTGATTTATAGCCTTCCTGAATCTGGCTTCCCTCATAGATATCGAAAAGTTCATAATTTTCCAGAATCTTTCCGCCTCTCTGAGCAATCATGTGCTCGATCTGACCTACCATGATATCTTTCGGAACTACCATGGAAATATCGCGGTTCACTGCGGGGAATTTTGCAATTCCTTCATATTTTCTGTCGAAAGTGGCATGGTTCACCACATGAAGAATATCGATCACTGCCACATACGCCCGTGTTCCGATTCCATACGTATCTGCTACAACCGGATGTACTTCACCCAGATATCCTAGCAGATCTCCCTCATAAGAAATCAACGCCTGACGTCCCGGGTGCAGGAATGATTTCCCTGCTTTCGGGTCATAATCTACTTTTTTGTGCATTCCCACCTGATCAAAGAACTCCTCGATCACGCCCTTCATATCAAAGAAATCTCCGTCTCCATACATGCCCAGTGTAAACATCATCCGTTCTTCCGGAAGTTCTGTAAGGGGCAGACTCTTGGGAAGATATACATTACCCAGTTCATACAAACGAACATTCTTATTTCTTCTATTATAATTTGTTGCCAGAGAAGTCAGCATACCATTCAGAGAAATAGTACGCATAATACTGAAATCTTCTCCCAGAGGATTAGAAATAGAAATTGCATTTCTCAGCATATCTCCCTGAGGAATCTGCAGTTTATCAAATACCTTAGGACTTTCAAAAGAATAGCAATATCCCTGAGAGAATCCGCAGTATTCTGCCACATCTCTTGCCACCTCTTCAATACGAAGCTTGAATGGAAGTTTTCCAGTGGTCGCTTCTCCCTTGGGAAGTGTGGTAGGAATATTGTCATATCCATAAAATCTTGCCACTTCTTCTGCAATATCTGCGGTGCGGAAAATATCATGCCGGAAGGTAGGCGCTACAATTTCATTTGTAGTTTCATCGTAATGCAGTTCTACTTTTTCCAAATATGCCAGCATCTGCTCTCTGGAAATTTCTGTTCCCAAAAGATCGTTGATCTTTTCCGGCTCAAACGGAACTCTTACAGGCTCTTTTTTCTTACTATATACGTCCACCATACCGCCCACAACTTCTCCGGCTCCCAGTTCTTCCATCAACTGGCAGGCGCGGTCGATTGCTACCTGTGCATTATTAGGATCCAGTCCTTTTTCAAATTTTCCAGAGGCATCGGTACGAAGTCCGATTCTTTTGGAAGACAGACGGATATTTGGTCCATCAAAGCAGGCAGCCTCAAACAGTACGGTGTGTACATCATCGGTAATCATGGAGTTTTCTCCACCCATAATACCTGCGATACCCACTGCTTTTTCTCCATCACTGATCATCAGCACATTCTCATCCATGGTGCGCTCCTGTCCGTCCAGAGTCACCAACTTCTCATTTTCTGCTGCCCGGCGAACCACGATCTGCTGTCCGGAGATTTTATCCAGATCATAGGCATGCATCGGCTGACCATACTCTTCCATCACATAATTAGTGATGTCCACCAAATTATTGATAGGACGAATACCGTTAGCTGCCAGACATCTCTGCATCCATTTTGGAGAAGGACCAATTTTAATATTTTTTACCACCCTCGCACAGTAACGACTGCACAGATTCTGATCCTCCACAATTACTTTAATATAATCCTCTGCCTTTTCTTCATTTCCCGTTTCTTTCACTACTGGAGGCACAAATTTCTTTCCAAAAGTGGCTGCTGCCTCTCTTGCAATACCCAGCACACTATAACAATCTACACGATTCGATGTAATCTCATATTCAAAAATCACATCATCCAGTCCCAACGCTTTGATGGCGCTCTCGCCCACTATGGCATCTTCCGGGAAAATATAGATTCCATATTCCGGCGCATCCGGATACATTTCTCTTGTGGAACCCAGTTCTTCAATGGAGCAAAGCATACCGTAGGAATCCACGCCGCGCAGTTTTCCTTCTTTAATCTTCACTCCGCCGGGAGTTTTCTTTCCATCATGTCCGCCTGCAACTCTTCCTCCCGGAAGAACCACCGGAACCTTATCTCCTTCTTTCACATTGGGAGCGCCTGTCACGATCTGCGTCACCTTATCTCCCACATTTACCTGACAGATGATCAGTTTATCTGCGTCCGGATGCTTTTCTATTTTTTCAATCTGACCGATCACGATATTCTCCAGATCTGCATCCAGCCTCTCATAGCCTTCCACCTTTGTTCCTGATAATGTCATCGCATCGGTATATTCCTGCGCAGTTACATCCAGATCTGGAACAAACATTTTAATCCATGATAATGATGTATTCATAATCCTCTTCCTCCTAGAACTGTTTTAAAAATCTATAATCATTTTCATACAAAAGACGCATATCATCGATCTCATATTTCAGAAGAGCGATACGTTCCAGACCTACACCAAAAGCAAATCCTGTATATTCCTTGGGATCGATTCCGCACATTTCCAATACATGAGGATGCACCATGCCACAGCCCAGAATCTCGATCCAGCCGGAACCCTTACAGAACCGGCATCCAGAACCGCCGCATTTGAAACAAGATACATCTACTTCTGCGCTGGGTTCTGTAAATGGAAAATGATGAGGACGGAATTTTGTCTTTGTCTCCGGTCCAAACAGTTCTTTTGCAAATTCTTCCAATGTTCCTTTCAAATCTGCAAAAGTAATATGTTTGTCAATGACTAATCCTTCAATCTGATGGAAAGATGGAGAATGGGTAGCATCTACCTCATCAGAACGGAACACACGACCAGGAGCGATCATACGGATCGGAAGCTTTCCTTTTTCCATAGTTCTCGCCTGAACAGGAGATGTCTGAGAACGCAGCAAAATACTGTCCGTGATAAAAAACGTATCCTGTTCATCTCTTGCCGGATGATCCTCCGGAATATTTAATTTGGTAAAGTTATAATCAGCGTATTCCACTTCCGGACCTTCCACCACTTCATAACCCATACCAATAAAAATCCGTTCTACTTCCTCCAAAGCAATAGTATTCGGATGGCGATGACCTACATTTGCTTTCTTTGCCGGAAGGGTCACATCGATAACCTCAGAAGCCAGTTTCGCCTCCATAATCTCTTTTTCCAGTCGTTTTTTCGTCTCTTCCATCATATTTTCGATGCTGGCGCGCACATCATTTACCATCTGTCCCACCTTCGGACGATCTTCCGGCGCCACATCCTTCATACTTTTCAATACAGAAGTAAGCTGTCCTTTTTTTCCAAGAAAACTGACTCTCACATCATTTAATTTGTCCAGCGCATCTGAATTCTGAATCTTCTCAGAAGCATCATCCAGAATCGCCTGCAAGGTTTCTTTAATACTGTTGCTCATGATCATTCTCCTTTTCTCTTTCTTTTTCTGAAAAACAAAAAACCTCGTCCCTCTAAAATTAGAGGGACGAGGAATATTCTCGCGGTACCACCCTGTTTCCCGGATCTTCTCCGAGCGCTTTGGCTGAACTTAACGCGTTCTGACGCCATCCCTTACTGCATTTCGGGGATGAAGCTCCGGCGGGAATCTCAGTACATATCTGAACTTAAAAGGGCTTTCAGCCGATGACCCCTTCTCTCTGCAAGAAAATATATACCTACTTACACCTTCACAGCATTTTTCTATCAGCTATTATTCTAATTATATTTTCATTATCTGTCAAGAGTTTTTTCCTCACTCTCACCCTCTTTTTCCTTATCTTCCTCCCGAAAACCCTCCAAAAACTCTCTGTACTCCGCCCGTATTCTGTCAGAAGCCATCTGATGAAGCTTTCGGAAACGATCTTCAAAATATGCATTAATCTCCGCCCCGATCAAAATAATATACATACAGAAATACAGCCACAGAAGAATCAGAATAATCGTAGTCAGACTTCCATACATATTGGATAAACCATCATACACATCAATATATATAGAAAATCCCAGAGAAAATAATGACCATGCCACCGCCGAACTCACTGCCCCGGGGATCTGATACTTTAGACTTGCCTTCCGATTGGGTAAAAATTTGTATATCAATAAGAAGATACACACCAGAATACAAAGGGATATCGCCGTTCTCATTCCGATCACATGAGCCGTAATATTTCCCAAAACCGGAATATACTTCGTGAGCAGCTTCTGAATACTGTTGCCAAATACCAGCAGAACCAAACTGCCAATAACCGCTATGATAAAAATTAAAGTATATATGGCAGAGCGTATTCTCATGACCACATAATTTCGTGTCTCCTCCACATGATAAATGGCATTCACCCCATCTGTAAGAGCCTTGATCCCTTTTCCCGCACTCCACAAAGCCAGAATCGCAGAAATAGGAACCACCGCCGTTCCTTTGGCATACACCTCGGAAATAATCCCCAAAAGAAAATTTCGAAATTCTCCCGTATCAGGCATGATCTGCAAAAGCATATCCGTAACCATCTTCTGGTCGCTGATCGGAGGAATATACTGCACCAATGTAAGTAAAAGCATCAGAAAAGGAATAAAGGACAACAAAATAAAATAGGCTGCCTGCGTGGCAAATGCTCCCACATGATCTTCTTTCAGGCGTTCCATAAATCCAAAAATAGTTTTCAGATATCGTTTCATTCTATTTTCCTTCCTGAAAATATTTTTTTATCATCATACTATTATTTTCCCTTTCTTGCAAGTTTTTCCCCACAGATGCCCTATTTTCACCCTTCCAAAGAAATATCTTTGTAAAATATCTGAAGAATTTCCTCCCATCCTGCTCCATTTTCGCCCAGATGCCGCGCCCCATTTTGGCTCATTCCCACACCGTGGCCATATCCTCCTCCAGTGAGCAAAAATCCCGTAAGCCGTCCTTCCGAAAATACAGGATCGATTACAAAGTAACCACTGGGAAGAATCTTCATGCTTCTGCTCTCTGTCCCATCCCCTCGAAAAATCGGAATATCCTCAGGAGAAAAAAACTCACGAATCGCATACTCATTACAAAGACTTTTTTTTCCTTTCGTTCCCACCAGTTCCAGTTCTCTCACCGCTCCGCCGTCAGATCGCTTTTTTACAGAAAACTCCTGAATTTCTCCAATCTCCGGGTACTGGCTCACCACTCTTTCCTGTATCTGTTCTACCGGAAAAGTAACATTCCATCGATACCAGGGTTCTTCCTTCTCATAATCTGTTTCTCCAACATGCGTGATAAATTCTCGAAAGGCTTCCTCCGAAAAACCTTCTTCTGTTTTACCGTCTGCCAGGGCTTCCACCGCCCCCGCCGACACCGATATACTTTTCAGATAAGACGCCGGTTCTTTTGCATCCCACACTTCATCCGTACTGGTATATCCACAGGAAGTAGAAAAAAAGTATGCCTGCACCGGTTTCCCCTGACAACACATAATTTTTCCTCTGGTCTCTTCCACTGCCTGATCCGTTACGGGCTGACGGGAAATATTATTATATACCTGAAAAGAAACGGTATCATCCACATCAGCATGATATTCTTCCAGTCGTCCTTCCTCCATCTGACTGACAGCATACGTTCTGGCGCATACCGCCTGCGCTTTTAAAGCTTCCAGAGGATAATCTGCCGGCATTTCACTGGGAACTACATATTTCAGATACGTTTCCAGATCCACCTCGTTAATCAAATAAAATCCCCTGTCATTTTTATTCACTTCCAATACGCCTTCATAGGAGGGAATCTCCTGATTTTTTTGCAGACTGGGAACGATAATCGCATCTCCTTCATTGCAAGCACTTATCCTGATCTGTCCTTCCGACAAAAGTTCTCCCACATTTACCACTTCGCCGGCAGCAGACTCCTTTTCCACTGCTCCAGTAATATGCAATCCTCCTGCCGCCTGCACCAATACACTTTCCTGCTCATATCCCTGCGAAGGTATATCCGTCAAAAGCACACGAATCTTTCTTCCTTTTTCTTCACTTTTCCCTGTTTCTTCTATCGTGGTCTCTGTCTTGATTTCCACTATCTCTTCTGTCTGCTGTCCTTTTTCCGACCGCTCGCTTACCTGCTGCTCCTGCAGTACCTTCTGTTCTAGCTGTCGATACAAAACCCTTTCTTTCCATCCATAAAAGCCAAACATACATACCAAAATCATCAAAAACAACTTTAGTAAACTTACAAAATCCCGTTGATTTCTATCATTTTTCATCATATCCTAGTATATGTATTTCCATAAAAATAATACCCTGCACACAAAAACTGCTCCTGTGTACAGGGTATCCCTATGTATTCCCAATAAAATACTATGAAAAATTCTTTTACTTCCGTTCCTGCGTACTTCGTTTTTTCTTTCGGGTATTTTCCGGTGGAGAAAAGGTCTGAATATACTCCTGCCGAATCTGCGTCACATCCTGCGAAAGAAAAGCGACAATACGCTCCTGCTCAGATTCGCAAGTCGGAAAGAAAGATGCAAATTTTTGCGTCATCTGCTCCTCTTTCCCTTGCAGCTTAAGAGTTCTTTCATATCCTATCAATTCTCTCAATACACTAACGAACTCCTCGTATCTGGATTCTTCAATACGCAAATTGACTTTCGCCTTTGCAGTCATTCCATTAAGATATTTTACCTCCAGTAAAGTTTCATGTTCCCGGCGCTCCATGCCAATCCCCAATGCCAGCTTTTTTGAAAGCAGCGTCCCACCAATCACCATCCAGTTCTGGCTTCGATAAATGTCAAGATACCGCTTCATGGCATCATCTTTAAAAGGTATAGACTCAAAGCATTCTCCATCCAGCAACTGTTCCAACTGATCTTTCTCAAGAATCTGATTCAACGCTGGCAGACTGCGATACGGCGTAAAAACATAGCGTTTCATTTTCTTGAAAAAAGCAGCAGCCAGAACAGCGATACTACATATCACCAGAAAGTTTTCTCCGTCCATTTCTACCTTTCCACTTACCGTTCCCCAGATACCAGCTAAAATCAGAACGACACCAAAACTCCACAACCCTAAAATTAACAGCTTTTTCAGCGGATAAAAATGAATCCACTCAATGATCTGTACCTGTCGTTTACCGCTCATGGAATCCTCCCGCAAAAGCAATCGAGCAATCCATTGATTCAGACACATCGGAATCCATGCAATACCAAAAAAGAAAACTGCAATACCACCGTAAAGGGCAATACCGATCCAACCGATATCCAGATAAGATTCCAGAAGCAGCAGAAAAACGATTGGAAGAATCATAAGGAGAAGAAAAGGAACATCTGATTTCTTCCGTTCCTTCTGAAAATTTAAATCCTTAAAAGCTGAGTGGAGACACAGAGCAGCAATCATCACTGCTGCCATACCTCCTCCCACCCAGTTTTTAAGCTCTCCGAACCGCATGACGTGTTCAACTTCCTGCATCTTAAGAAATTTCCCGGTAATTCCTGCATAAAGACAAAATCCCAAATAAATCAGTGCAAAAAATGCCCCTGTCAGCTTCAAAATTGTTTTTCCTGAAAGTTTTCGTTTTCCCATCTTTTATTCTCCTGTAAAATCACTGCTTCCGCACATAGAAAATTCCAGCATACTCATTCTCCGCGATGTTGACGAATAATAAAATAGAACAGGAAACAAAACGCCACAAAAGCAGCACCCATACAAGGAAAATAAATCTCATCAGACAACACTGCAATCGCCGGATGACTCAACACACACACAAGCACACAAACGGCAAAAGCCATTCCACTCAGCAAAATATAGAGCGGTTTCCGATTCGGTGCTACCTCCAGCATATTCTCCCAGGTTCTTCTGCGCGCAAACTCTCGCAGTAACTGCTCCTCCTCCGGTATTCCCTTAATCAGAAAACAAGTACACCGGGTCACGCTCTTATCAGGATGACGCACCTGACATCGAACAGCGTAATGATTGTGATTTTCTTTGATCCCCAGTACCTTCAGGATCTCATCTGCACGATCAGGTACAAAGGACTGATGAACTTGTTTACGCAAAAACGCCTGTGTCTCCATCGCACTAACTGCAAAGCCAAGAAAACCATCCCCATGCTTAGAAAGATTGCGAGCATCCATAACCCATAATCGGTTATTTTCTGTCAGAAAAAAAATCGTAGCATCCTGAATTGCCCGTCGGCTCATGAGAGCAACAAGCCCTATCCCTAAAACACTGACAGCAAACAACAAAATCAGTGAACATACTTTTTTATCAATTCCCAAAGACCGAGAAAGGAAAGTTCCTCCCAAAAGCAAAAGAACCATCAGCAAAACAATTCCTAAAATACCGCCGATTGTCCGATACCCATAGCGGCTTTTCTTTCCGGTTTCTGTAGACAGCCATGCTTTTTCTATTTCCATAGATACATATTCCTCGCTAAAACAGCGCCGTAATTGTTTTCTTTATTCAACTACAAAGCGAAAAACTGTTCTGGTATCATATTTTTCTCCCGCTTTCAAAAACGGTTTTGCAAAATGAGGATCATTTACCGCATTGGGACAATATTGTGATTCCAGACAGAATCCATTGCGTTTCTTATAGATAACGCCGTTTTTACCCTTTTCATTCTCAATAAAATTGCCGGTATAAAACTGAACTGCCGGACAGTCTGTAAAAGCTTCCATAGAAATACCCGTCTGAGGACAAATAACCTTTGCCATCCAATCCATCTTGCCCTCTTCTTTATCCAAAACAAAATTGTGATCATATCCACCGGTGAGCTTCAACTGCTCAAAATCTACATCGATTTCTTTTCCGATCTCTTTTGCCTTTGTAAAGTCCATCGGCGTTCCTTCCACTGGTGCAATCTCTCCCGTAGGAATAGATTTTGAATCAATCACCGGCGTATAATTGGATGCGTGAAGCTGAAGCACATGGTTATAAATCAGACCTGAATCATCGCCACCCAGATTGAAATAGCTGTGATTTGTCATATTTGCCACTGTATCCTGATCGCAGGTACCCTCATAGTGAATATCAATACTGTTATCCTCCGTCAGCGTATAAGTCACTGTAATATCAAATACTCCCGGAAAACCCTGTTCCCCATCCGGGCTTACACGATGAAACGCTACACCACACTCCAAAGGCTCAGCATCCCACATCATAAATTCAAAACCGTCCGGTCCGCTGTGAAGATTATTCCCGTTCTCATTCGGTGTAAGCTGTACCTTTTTTCCATTTAATACAAATGATGCCTGATCAATACGATTGCCATTTCTTCCAATCGTAGAACCAAAATGGGGCGCATTCACCTGATAATCTTCTCCCTGTTCATACCCCAGTACGACATCTTTATACTCCCCATCTTTGTCTTTCACAAGAACACTCACCAGAATAGCTCCAAAATCTGTCACCTTCATGACCATCCCCTGTTCATTCGTCACAGTAAAAAGCGTAATCTTCTGTCCTTCTTTTGTTTTTCCAAATTCCTGTCTTTCTACACTCATAAAAACCTCCCTTAATCATGAAAGAGAGTCATATACATGACTCTCTTTTTTATCTTTCGTAGTCCCAGAATGCCGTTTCCCTTTTTTTGACGCCTAGCGACTGCTAGGTGGGCGACCGCAATTTCTCTTCTGCCTTCCGCTGCGTAATGACGGCTTGACATCCGATCAACAATATAGGAATCCCATAAACGTAAATGTAGGTTCAAAAATAAGGGGGTATCGCACATCCCAGGATACTTGCCTTTTCTTTAGGCTTATTATACATTAGTTTTTACATAAATTCAAGATTAATGTAGGAACTTTTTACAAATCAAACTCCAAGAATCTTCTTTACAATTTCTGACATCTCGTCCGCTTCCACCGTTGTATCATGAAGAACCGGAGCATCTTTCAGTTCTTTTACCGCCCGAGGAACAGAAACCTGAGACACTTCCTCCAATGCATCGATCAGCGCAAAATCATCCATAGCTGCATATTTTCCCCGGTCAATCGCCTCCATGACACTGCGGGTAAACTTGTATGGACTGGCAGTAGAAGCAATGATTGTTTTTGTCTCATCACCGGTTTCTTTTCTGTACTTATCATAGACAGAAGCTGCAACAGCCGTATGCGTATCAATCACATAGCCGCATTCCTCATAAATTCTTCGAATCGTTTCTGCGGTCTCCTCTTCACTGGCATAATTTCCATAAAAATCATCCAGTTCTTTCTTCATCTCCTCCGTAATCTGATACCTTCCGTTCACCGTCAGCGCTTTCATCAGTTCGCTGGTCTTTTCCGGATCATTGCCGGCAATGCGGTAAATCAGTCGTTCCAGATTGCTGGAAACCAAAATGTCCATGGATGGAGAAGTGGTCAAAAGAAATTCCCGGTTTTTGTCATATGTTCCTGTGGAAAAGAAATCATATAACACTTTATTATCATTCGAAGCACAGATCAGTTTTTCAACGGGAAGTCCCATATTTTTAGCATAAAATGCAGCTAAAATATTTCCAAAGTTCCCCGTAGGAACAACAATATTCATTTTTTCACCTTCATTGATCTGTCCATGCTTATATAACTGCGCATATGCATAAACATAATATACGATCTGAGGCACCAGACGACCGATATTAATGGAGTTCGCTGAAGAAAACTGATAACCCGCCTTAGAAAGCTCCTGTTTTATCTCACTGTCTCCAAAAATCTTCTTTACTCCCGTCTGTGCATCATCAAAATTCCCATGAATGGCAACTACATAAGTATTCTTCCCCTTCTGCGTTACCATCTGTCTTTCCTGAATAGGACTCACTCCATCTTTTGGATAAAATACAATGATCTTTGTCCCCGGCACATCGGCAAATCCTGCCATTGCAGCTTTTCCTGTATCTCCGGAGGTTGCCGTAAGAATAACAATATCATTCTTCACCTGATTCTTTCTTGCCGCAGTAGTCAGAAGATGCGGCAGTATAGACAACGCCATATCCTTAAAAGCAATCGTTGCCCCGTGAAACAGTTCCAGAAAATAAGCTCCGTCCGCTTTCGCCAGCGGCGCGATCACATCCGTATCAAACTTATCATCATAAGCCCGCGCAATACAATCTTTCAGCTCTTCTTCCGTAAAGTCTGTCAGGAAACGGCTCATAACATGATAGGCAACTTCCTGATAGGACATCTCTGCCAGCTCTTTCGTCGTAATATCTAATCTTGGTATCCGATCTGGCACATAAAGACCGCCGTCTTCTGACAGTCCTTTTAAAATAGCGCAAGACGCTGTCACTGGAGTTTGATTTCCTCTGGTACTTCTGTATAATACTTCCATCCCGTTTTCTCTCCTTTTCTGCTTCATCTAAGGGTTCTCTGCTTCTAAACCGCACTTCTACAAAGTAAATCACCACAGTAACTGATTATAGCACAGCTCCCTTTTTCTGGCAATGAAAACCCCTTAAAAAACAGAATTTTATTCATAAAAACTATGTTCCCCATGTTGAAAAAGAAATGTAAGCTCCTTGTCAAACCATGTTACATTATCCTGATCTGCCTGATCTCTGGCAATAAAATACAATGCTCCCTGAGATAAATCCTCACCGTCAATCGCCCGATTTACAGCCTCCCGTGTGGTATCTGAAATCTCCACATTATAAATCCTTCCATCTGCGGTAGGGGAAAACTGAGGGCTTCCTCCCGCCCGTTCCCAGATTACTGAGGTCACGTCATTCGGAAATTCATCGTCAGCTACTCGATTCAAGATCACATTTGCCACCATAATCCTGCCCTCTACATCTTCGCCTCCTGTTTCTGCTTCCACGATTGCCAGAAGATTTTCATAATCTTTGTCGGACATTCTGGTATTTTCCGCCATTTCCCAGGATTGATTATCCAGTTCATGAAACGTCTGAATCAAACGGGAACCCACATCCAGCTTTGATACCACCTCTGTAGCGATCATCCTCTGCCCCACCAGTACTACCTCACAGCTCGTTCCCACCGCTCGGTAACTTTTTGTCAGTCCCTTCGTGGAAAGAACTCCTTCTATCACCCCTGCATACCCACAGGGGATCTGCCTGGCAGGGTCTTCTTCATCATCTGGAGAATCTTCCCGATCCTGGGAATGCCGGTCTTGCCCTTCCGCAGAAACTGTCGACACACCGTTTTCCTGCACCTTCTGCACAGCCATCGTAACACCAGCGCCCGCAAGAACAACTGCTGTCCCTGCCGCTGCTGCTATACATACCCGATGATGTTCTTTTACCATCCGGCCAAATAAAACCCGGAAAGAATTCCATGCTTTTCTCAGTTTATCCATCTTCTGTCTCTTTTCCTCATCCGGTTATCCGTCATTTCCGTTCATACTTTTGTAACAAGTTATCTGATAGGGATTATAGAGACATCCGATACTAAAGTCAATAGAACCACCACATTTTTGACTTATTTTACGAATCTTCCCCCACTTTTTCATTTAAAATGTCGAAAAATTGGTGCTTCATTACCCACTTTTCCCAAAAAATACTTTGTGAAAATGTTACAATATTTTTTCTGTAATTATCTGTTATTAATAGCCGTTACCAATGCGTCAATCGAGGCCTTGATGATATCATTATCCACACCTGCCCCCCAGGAAAGAGAACCATCCGGCTTGCGGATTCCCACATACGCAATCGCCTTGGAACTGGAACTCTGCTCCAGCGCATGTTCCTGATAAGTCACCAGATCATACTGTAAATTGTATGCTTTTTTCAATGCATTGCTGACTGCATTCAAACGTCCATTGCCTTCTGCCTGGGTCGTGATCTCTCGTCCATTGCAGGAAGAAGTTACCTGCGTGGTGATATTCCCCTCCTGTTGAAAATGTACTTTCTGTATGCTGTAAGGCTTTCTGACATCCTCGAACGTAGCCTTAAACAATTCAAAAATTTCTTCCGGAAGCAATTCTTTATGGGTATGATCTGACACTGCTTTGGCTGCATATCCCATAGCTTCCCGCATTTTAGCAGGCAGATTCAATCCAAATTTTGTCTCTAAAATATAGCCCACACCGCCTTTTCCAGACTGGCTGTTAATACGGATCACATCCGCATCATAATTTCTTCCCACATCCTGCGGGTCGATCGGAAGGTAAGGAACCGTCCATCGATCGGGCGCTTTTTCTTCAATCCACTTCATCCCTTTGGCAATGGCATCCTGATGAGAACCGGAAAATGCCGCAAACACCAGTGCGCCGCTATAAGGACTTCTCTCGTCAACTTTCATTCCTGTATACTTTTCATATTTTTCACAAATATCCGGCATATCTGAAAAATCCAGTTTCGGGTCTACTCCCTGCGCATACATATTCATTGCCAATGTAATAATATCCACATTTCCGGTACGCTCTCCATTGCCAAAAAGTGTTCCCTCAATACGGTCTGCCCCTGCCAAAAGTCCCATTTCCGAATCTGCCACTCCACAGCCCCGGTCGTTATGAGGATGCAGAGACACTATTACATTTTCTCTGTACTTCAGATTGTCACACATATATTCTACCTGACTGGCGTACACGTGAGGCATCGAATGTTCCACAGTTACCGGCAGATTAATAATTGCCTTCTGTTCCGCTGTAGGTTTCCATACATCCAAAACTGCATTGCACACTTCCAGAGCGTATTCCGGTTCTGTTCCCGTAAAGCTTTCCGGACTGTATTCAAACATAAAATTTCCTTCTGTCTCATCTGCCAGTTTTTTCAGAAGCGCTGCTCCTTCCACCGCAATCTGCAAAATTTCTTCTTTTGATTTTCGGAATACCTGTTCTCTCTGACTGACCGATGTAGAATTATATACATGAATGATCGCCTTGGGAGCGCCTTTTACCGCCTCGAAAGTTTTCCGAATAATGTGCTCTCTTGCCTGTGTCAATACCTGAATCGTCACATCTTCAGGAATCAGATTCTGTTCGATCAACGCGCGCAAAAAATCGTATTCTGTCTCAGAGGCCGCGGGAAATCCCACTTCGATTTCTTTAAATCCTATTTTCACCAACAGTTTAAAAAATTCTATCTTCTGCTCCAGACTCATGGGAATAACCAATGCCTGATTACCGTCTCTGAGATCTACGCTGCACCAGACAGGGGCTTTTTCCACACACTCTTTCTCCGCCCATTTCATGCAGCGCACCGGGGGCATATAATACTGTTTCACATATTTTTTGCAATCCATCATTTCATCTATCCTCCTGCTTTCACCTGATTCTGTAAAAAAAATCCCCCCATCTCTCAGCTTATCGCCAAGAGACGGAGGAATTTATTCTTCCTGCGCGGTACCACTCTCATTCATGGATTCCCATGCACTCTGTCAGATACGGGATGAAACCTTATATCCGTCCCTAAAATAACGGCAGGGTCCCGTCTGCTCCTACTTGATACCGTTCAGGCAGCTGCTCCAAGGTCAGTTCCAAATGCTTCCTCCGCCACTTCCCACCAGCCAGCAGCTCTCTGTTGTCAGTTACATCTGTACTCTTCCTCTTCATCGCTTTAGTTGATTTATGTATTACTACTTTATCACTATTTCTTTTCACTGTCAATCATTTTCATCAAAATCTTTTCCGGTGTGATGGGAAGTTCTCTGAACCAGCAGCCGGTAGCATTATAAACAGCATGAGCAATCGCAGGAGCCGGTGTATTGATTACCACCTCTCCAATGGATTTTGCACCGAAAGGTCCCGTCTTTTCGTAACTGCTTTCAAAATCCACCTGAATCCTTCCCATGTCCTGACGGGTTGGAATCTTATACTGCATAAAAGAATTCTGCCGCAGTTTCCCCTGCGCGTTATATTGAATATCTTCAAAAAGCGCCATTCCGATTCCCTGACCGATACCGCCTTCTGTCTGAACCCGGGCAAGATTGGTATTAATCGGTGTACCACAGTCTACCACGCCCACATAATTCACCATCTCCACAGAGCCAGTCTCTTTATCCAGTTCAATCTCAGCCATACCTACCATAAAAGGCGGTGGAGAAACAGAAGAAGAATGACTGACTGTCACTTCCAGCGTATTATCAAAACCGCATTGTGATGCGTATGCCAGTTCGCCAAGAGATTTTTCCTCACCAGTTTCAAGATTTTTCACCTTTTTGCCGTCAAATTCCACGGTTTCTGGAGCACAATGCAAAAGCTTACTTCCGTATTCTGTGATTTTTTCTCTCATTTGTTCTGCTGCCCTCTCAACCGCTTTTCCCGTCACATACGTTGTACTGGAAGCGTAAGACCCGGAATCATACGGAGAAGTATCTGTATCTGCCGCGCATACCGTGATCTGATCCATCTCACACTCAAGACAATCTGCTGCAATCTGCGCCAGAATCGTATCGCAGCCGGTTCCCATATCTGCGGAACCAATTAAAAGTGTATAGAAACCTTCATCATTTAATTTTAACGTGGCAGATCCCACATCCACACCGGAAATTCCTGAACCCTGCATGGTCATGGCAACTCCCACACTGCGGACTTTTCCATTTCCCATATCGCGATACGGATATTTTTCGTCCCACTTCATCAATTCTTTCGCTCTCAGAAGACATCGGTCAAGGGCACAGCTATTTGTCTGCTCTCCATAATATGCAGGCATCACATCTCCCTCACGCACCATATTTTTCAGACGTATTTCCAGAGGGTCCATTCCCAGCTTTGCTGCCAGTTCATTGACGGCAGATTCCACTGCGAAACATCCCTGCGTTGCCCCATAGCCCCTGTATGCTCCCGAAGACATCCTGTTTGTATACACTACATCATAAGAAAAACGATACGCCTCCAGATCCCGATACAGCGGAATACTCTTATGTCCGGAAAGTCCTACGGTAGTAGGTCCATGTTCTCCATAAGCTCCGGTATTAGAAAGGGTATAGACAGAAATAGCCTTTAATTTTCCCGTTTTATCTGCGCCTACACGCACATGAATCTCCATCTCATGGCGAGGAGAAGATGCAATCTGAGATTCTTCTCTGGTGAAAATAATCTTCGCCGGTTTTCCTGTTTTCCATGTCACAAACGCAGGATAAACTTCAGATACACTGGTCTGTTTTGCGCCAAATCCACCGCCGATTCGAGGTTTTGTCACACGGATCCTATGTTTCGGAATTCCTAACGCATTGGCAATCACTCTTCGCACATGGAATACGATCTGGGTAGAACTTACGATATTCAGCCGTCCATTGTGATCCATGTAAGTATATGTCCGAAACGTTTCCATCATAGCCTGCTGATTGGCTTTTGTATGGTACACATGATCTACCACCACATCACTCTCAGCCAGAACTTTCTCCACATTCCCCTGCTCTTCTCCCCCAGTGGCACAAAGATTTCTCTTATTATCTGCACCCACTTTCGCCAGAGAACGCCAGTTTTCTTCCGGATGAACCAGAATTTCGCTGTCCAGCGACTCATGAAGATCCAGGATTGGAGTAAGTACCTCATAGTTTACTTTGATAAGCTTCAGCGCCTTATCCACACACGCTTCGTCTTTTCCCGCCACGATCGCCACCGGATCCCCCACGAAACGTACTCTCTGATCCAGGATGAGCCGGTCATACGGACTGGGTTCCGGATACGTCTGTCCCGCCAAAGTAAAACGCTCCTGAGGAACATCCCGATAAGTATAAACGGCTTCCACGCCCGGAACCAGAAATGCTTTCTGAACATCAATTTCCCGGATCAGCGCATGGGCATGGGGACTTCTCAGCACTTTTACGATAAGGCAATCCTTTGGAGCAATGTCATTTACGTATACCGGTTTTCCAGTTACCAGCGCCATAGCATCTGTCTTTTCCACCGGATGATTTACATATTTTCCCATCCCTTACGCCTCCTTCTCTTCCCGATATTTCAGATAATTTTCCACTGCCCGAAGCTGCCCCTCATACCCGGAACAGCGACAAAGATTTCCGGAAAGATATTCCAAAATCTCTTCTGTGGATGGATGAGGATTCTCCCGAAGCATCGCGATAATATTCATCATCATCCCCGGATTGCAAAAACCGCATTGTTCTGCTCCCTGCCCGGCGATAAAAGCGCCAATCTCTTCCGCCTCTTTTTGCAGCCCTTCCAAAGTATCAATTCTGCATCCATCTGCTCTTGCTGCCAAAACGCTGCAGGACAACACAGGTTTCTCTTCTATAAATACGGTACACAAGCCACAGTTGGAAGTTTCACAGCCGCATTTTACACTATAACATCCCAGACTCCGCACCAGCTCCAGCAGGGTCATATCCGCCTTTATTTCCGTCTCTACTTTTTTCCCATTCAGAATAAACTTAATCTTCATCCATACCTCCTATCTGCATACAGGCTCTCTTCACAAGTGTTTCCGTCAAAATTTTCCGATACTCCGCCGAACCTCTCATATTCGAAGCTGTCGCTGTATTTTCTTTTACATACGCCGCAAATCTCAAAAGATCTTCCTGAGAATATTTCTCACCTAACATTCCCTCCGTATCCTTGATCACCACTGCTCTCTGCGGACGAGCGCCGATGACTGCTTTCCAATTTTCTCCGCTGTTGGAAACTGCGCAGGTAAGTACTGGGAAATCAGTCTTCGTATTTCTCTGAGAAAGATATGCGATTTTCAAAGGTCTTTTTTTCACAAAGATGCGGACAAGAATATCTCTGTCCGGCCTTCTCATGGCAAACTCCTCCAACGGGAGAATACCTCCCTTATATAACTCCACATATGTGTCCATTCCCAGAAAAACAGTCAATACATCAGAAAATCCAAATCTTCCGTAAATGCTTCCTCCCACTGTGGCGAGATTGCGAAATTGTACTCCTACAATATGACGTACACTTTCTCTGATGGCTCCCCGGGTATAGTTTTCTAAGCCCTTATGCTGCTCTAACTGCCGCAAAGTTACCATAGATCCAATGGAAAATTCTTCGTTTGTCTCTTCAATCTGATCCAGCCCCAGCCCGGAAATATCAATCGCTTTATTTACATTTCCCTTGCCCAGCCGCAGCCACATCATACCTCCCAGAAGACGATTACTCTTCTTCTGATTCAATTCATACGCCTGCTCCAGACTTTCTGCTTTTATGTATTCTTTTATAGTCAGCATACTTCCTCCTTACATCGTAACTTATAAAAACTCTCTGTGTTTTTAGTGCCCTTAATTATAGCATATTTTCATTTACCAATCAAAAGGAAAACTACCGTCTTCTAAATTAAAAAATTTATTTTTATACTTTACATTTTATTTTGTTTTTGCTATAATATATTTCACCGGGGTATGGCGTAGCTTGGTAGCGCGCACGGCTGGGGGCCGTGAGGTCGCAGGTTCAAATCCTGTTGCCCCGATTTTTCCTTTAACGTCAAGAGCTTTCAGCATTTTCGGATGTTGAAAGCTCTTATTTTTTTAATTACTTCCCAATGGATATTTAAAAAGACACCCTTTCGGATGCCTTTTTAAATTCACTTCATCGAGCAAGAATGTTCTGATTGTTTATATAATTCACCAAACCTTCTGCCTTAATAATTTTTTGCATAAATTCCGGGAATGCCTGTCCCTGAAATTCTGTTCCCTGAGTACGGTTATAGATCATTCCACTGTCAAAATCCACTTCCACTTCATCTCCCGCTTCAATTCCTCTGGCAGCTTCCGGACATTCAATGATAGGTAAGCCGATGTTAATGGCATTTCTGTAAAAAATCCGGGCAAAAGTTTCTGCAATCACACAACTGATCCCCGCCGCCCGAATGGCAATCGGCGCATGTTCCCGGGAAGATCCACAGCCAAAATTCTTATTTGCCACCATGATATCTCCCTTTTTTACCCGATGAACAAATTCCTTATCAATGTCTTCCATACAATGCAGCGCCAGCTCCGCCGGATCTGAAGAATTCAGATAACGGGCAGGTATGATCACATCCGTATCTACATTGTCTCCATATTTAAATACTTTTCCCTCTGCTTTCATCGCTCTGCCTCCTATAATCCTAATTCTTCCGGAGAAGATATTTTTCCTGTCACTGCGCTGGCTGCCGCCACTGCCGGACTTGCCAGATAAATTTCTGATTCCACATGTCCCATGCGACCAACAAAATTACGATTTGTGGTGGATACACAGCGTTCTCCTTCTGCCAAAATTCCCATATATCCTCCCAAACAAGGACCACAAGTCGGAGTACTGACAACTGCGCCTGCCTCAATAAATATTTTCAGCAAACCTTCTTCCATCGCCTGAAGATAAATATTTTGGGTTGCCGGGATCACGATACAGCGAACACCTTTTTTTACTTTATTATCTGTAAAAATCTCCGCTGCAATCCTCAAATCATCAATTCTTCCATTGGTACAGGAACCGATCACCACCTGATCGATTGTTACTTCCTCTGTAATTTCATCGATCGTTCTTGTATTTTCCGGCAAATGAGGAAAGGCAACGGTTGGACGAAGCGCACCGAGATCGATGGTATACTCTTCATCATAAACAGCATCCTCATCTGCTTCAAAAACCTTCCAAGGACGTTTGGAGTGTTCTTTCATATAAGCCATAGCCACATCATCTACCGGGAAGATTCCATTCTTTCCTCCTGCCTCGATTGCCATATTTGCAATAGTAAAACGATCATCCATAGAGAGATTATGAATTCCCTCCCCCACAAATTCCATGGATTTATAAAGAGCGCCATCCACCCCGATCATGCCGATAATATGTAAAATAACATCCTTCCCGCTGACCCATTTGGATGGTTTTCCTACGATATTAAATTTAATTGCAGAGGGAACTTTAAACCATGCTTTTCCTGTAGCCATTCCCGCTGCCATATCTGTACTTCCCACACCTGTAGAAAAAGCTCCCAAGGCTCCATAGGTACAGGTATGAGAATCTGCGCCAATAATCACGTCCCCTGCTACTGTCAGACCTTTTTCCGGCAAAAGAGCGTGTTCAATCCCCATCTCTCCCACATCAAAATAATTCGTAATCTCATGTTTACAGGCAAATTCTCTTACACATTTACAATGCTGCGCTGATTTAATATCTTTATTAGGAATAAAATGATCCATGACCAGCGCTACTTTATCTTTATCAAATACGGTGTCTACCGTCATTTTATCCATTTCATGGATTGCCACCGGGGAAGTAATATCATTTCCCAGCACCAGATCCAGATTTGCCTCAATCAACTGTCCCGCTTCCACCTTATCAAGTCCCGCTGCAGCAGCCAGAATTTTCTGTGTCATCGTCATTCCCATCTTCCTGTTCCTCCTGAATCTTTTCTGGTTGCTATTTTAGCATACTCTTTGTTATAATGCTAATACATATTAAATATAGTTATTATAATTTATAGTTATATCAGGAGGAACTTATGGAAGAAAATCTTAACCATTATTATATTTTTCATACCGTAGCCAAAACCGGAAATATTTCTCGGGCAGCACAAAAACTGTATATCAGTCAACCCGCTATCAGTAAATCTATCCAAAAATTAGAAAACAGCCTGAATACCGTTCTGTTTAAACGTACTTCCCGTGGAGTCTCTCTGACTGTGGAGGGAGAAATCTTATATCAGCACACAAAAGAAGCCTTTTCCGCCTTATTGGAAGGAGAACAAACCCTTGCCCGCCGCCAGACTCTGGGAATCGATCAACTGCGGATCGGTGTCAGCACTACCTTGTGCCGCTATGTGCTTTTGCCCTATCTTCAGCGTTTTATCCAAGCCTACCCTCATGTACAGATTTCCATTTCCAACCAGTCTACCTATCAGACTCTTGCTTTTCTGGAGGAAAACAAAATCGACGTGGGATTGGTGGGAGAGCCCTCGCATCAAAAAGGAATTTATTTCCAACCTCTTCAGCAAATACAGGATATTTTCGTAACTACAAAATCCTATCTGGAGCATCTGAAATTACGTTCACAGCCGGAAGACTTTTATCAGACAGCCACTTTTATGATGCTGGACGAAGAAAATATCACTCGCCAGTATGTAAATAAAGTATTTCTGGAAAAAGGAATAGAAATGACTCATATATTAGAAGTCTCTACCATGGATCTTCTCATAGAATTTGCAAAAATCGGTCTGGGAACCGCCTGTGTCATTCGGGAATTCGTGCTAAAAGAGCTCCAGTGGGGAGAACTGATCGAACTCCCCCTGAATCTTAGCTTTGCTCCCAGAAAAATCGGATTTGTCTGTCAAAAAGAAGAAATAAAAAAACCTGTAATAAAAAATTTTCTCACAATCTACAATAATAATGCAAAAACACCACTGTAAATAAGAGGATAAACAACAAACCGTATAAGCGCCACAAGCAGAAATGCCAGGATAGCTTCCTGTTTTTCCTGCTTCCTGCTGATCCTTCCGCACCAGATGTCTTTCCAGCTGGAGAACAGACGGACTGCCAAAAGGTAGCACCCATAGCCGGCAATTCCACCCAGCGTATTCATCAGCAGATCGTCCACATCTGTGGCGCGAAACGTAAACAACTGAAGAATTTCAATACACAGAGAAAGGGAAAATCCCGCTAAAGCGGTCTTCCAAAGTTTTCGATAATTTTCCCACAGCAGAGGAAGAAGAAATCCCAGCGGCATTACCATAATCACATTGGCGATACAGCCAAAGGCGCTGAAATCCTGAAATGGGATCATACTAACTCCGCCCTGCACTTCCAGATGGAATGTCTGAATCGTTGGAAGACCGGTAATATTCCACACCATTCCCAGATAAATCCCTAACAAAATAACGCCTATCCCGTGAAAGACCGGCATTTTGCGCCAAATTACCACCCCCAAGAAAGGAAGGAGCATAACCCCGATACCAAGAAATAATTCTAATAAAAAATAGTTCATGAAATGATTCTCCTTGTAATATATTTTCAGGTATATTCTACCAGCAAATTCTTAACTCTTTTTCCCCTTTTTCTTAATACTTTCTGAATCTGCAAGAAGGGCTGCCTCTTAAGGCAGCCCTTCCATACTATCATCATGAACAAAATCAATTCATTAGTTATTGATCAACTTATCTTCTCCATTCCAGCTGTACAGCTTACGAACTTCTTTTCCAGTAACTTCTGACGGATGCTCAGCAGCCAGTTTACGCATAGCTTTGAAATGTACCTGACGTCCTGCCGGAGACATATCCAGAAGAAATTCTTTTGCAAACGTACCATCCTGAATATCAGAGAGAATTTTTCTCATAGCCTTTTTAGTATCTTCTGTGATGATCTTCGGTCCTGTGATATAATCGCCATACTCCGCAGTATTGGAAATAGAATATCTCATGCCCTCAAAACCAGACTGATAAATCAGATCTACAATCAATTTCATCTCGTGAATACACTCGAAATATGCATTTCTTGGATCATAGCCTGCCTCTACCAGAGTTTCATAGCCTGCCTGCATCAACGCACACACACCGCCGCAAAGCACTGCCTGCTCTCCAAACAGGTCTGTCTCTGTCTCTGTACGGAAAGTAGTCTCTAAAACACCTGCTCTTGCTCCGCCGATTGCCAGCGCATATGCCAGCGCCCGATCCAAAGCTTTTCCTGTAGCATCCTGCTGAACGGCAACCAGACAAGGAACGCCTTTTCCAACCTGATATTCGCTTCTTACCGTATGTCCCGGTCCCTTAGGAGCCACCATCGTGACATCCACATCTGCCGGAGGAGTAATACATCCAAAATGAATATTGAAACCATGTGCAAACATCAACATGTTTCCTGCTTCCAGATTCGGTTCAATATCTTTCTTATACATATCAGCCTGCAGTTCGTCATTAATCAAGATCATGATGATATCTGCTCTCTTTGCTGCCTCTGCCGCTGTATATACTTTAAATCCCTGCGCCTCTGCTTTTGCCCAGGACTTACTTCCTTCATACAGACCGATGATCACATTACAGCCAGACTCTTTTGCATTCAGCGCATGCGCATGCCCCTGACTTCCGTAACCGATCACTGCGATCGTCTGACCCTCCAGCAAAGATAAGTTGCAATCTTCCTGATAAAAAATCCTATTCTCCATTGTTATCTCCTCCTAGTTGTGTATTGATGTAATACTTGTAACTGTAAAAAATCCCAAACAGTTACTAATATTTATGGTTAGGGGGTTTCCCCTCTAGCGCGCATTATAAAAACAAAACATAATCGGACCCCCGGGACAGACCGGAAACACCCGTTCTTGCCAGTTCCAGAATCTCATTGCCATCGCTGAGCAGATTGATAAATGCTTCCAGTTTTGATTTTGTTCCCGTCAACTCCAAAACCATGGAGTCTATCGAAACGTCGATCACTTTTGCCCGAAAAATATCTGCTATCGCCGTGACATTCTGACGGTTCGCCTTCGGTACCCGCACCTTAATGAGAATCAATTCCCTCACCACACTGGCTTCCGGTTCCAATATCTTAATGTCTCTTACATCCACCAGTTTATTTAACTGCTTGGTAATCTGATCCAAAACCTGATCGTCTCCGCTGCACACCACTGTCATCCGGGAATACTTAGGATCGGCAGTAACGCCCACGGTCAAACTGTCAATATTATACCCTCTTCGGCTGAAAAGCCCGGATACACGACTCAAAACACCGGCTGTATTGTCTACTAAGATCGATAAAATCCTCTGTTTCATGTTACACCCACTTTCTCTTGGTAATGTGTCAAACAGCTTTGACACCAATTCTATCAACTATCCCTTTTTTTGTCAATGAAAAATCTTTGTTTTACTCCTAAACTTTTTAGATCTTCAAAAATTTTTCATCCATTTTTTTCTATGGAAGATACTTCCAGACACTAAAAGTCCCAAAATCCAGCCAATCGGCTCTGCAAACCAAATTCCCACATAGCCAAAAATACTGGCAAACCAAATAGAGAGCCCTACCTTTGCCGCCAATTCCACAATAGAAGAAAAAATGGTAGCTTTTACTGCTCCCACGCCTCGAAGTGCATTGTTATAAACCCAAATTGCTCCCAAAAATACATAAAAGAAAGATACAATATGAATCATCTGCACTGTATCGCCCAAAATGCCCGTTTCCTCTGCATTCAAAAATAACAGCGCCACATACTTTGCGCCTGTAAAAATAAAAACAGAAGACACTGCACTGAGCGCCAATACCATACCCAATGCCTGCCGGATTCCCTTTAAAATCCTGTCATTTCGTCTTGCTCCATAGTTTTGTCCTGCAAAAACTGCGCAGGAAAAAGCTAACTGTCCAAAGGAAACGGTAGCGATCTGATTTACCTTTCCACCCACGGTATATACTGCCACAATATCAGATCCGAAAGAATTCACCACCCCGGTCACAACCATCATTCCCACGGCCAATAAGGCATTGGTCAATCCCAAAGGAATGCCAATCCTAAGAATTTCTCCCAGGATCTCTCCATCTGCCGCCGCTTCTTTCCTGTTAAATCGAAGAATCGGATATTTCCGGAACATATAGACCATGCAGAGCACTGCGGAAACCGTCTGCGAAATTACCGTCGCCCAGGCAACACCACGAACTCCCTGATGCCATACCAGTACAAATACCAAATCCAGAATCACATTCAAAACAGAGCAAATAATGAGAAAATACAAGGGTGTTTTGGAATCCCCCAGCGCTTTCAAAATTGCCGCCGCTGCATTATAAAACAACTGCCCGGCAATCAGACCTCCATAAATCTGCACATACAGCACAGAATCATTGATAATATTTTTCGGTGTTCCCAAAAGCTCCATCAACGGTCTTGCACCCAGAAAAATCCCCACGCCCAAAAGAACGCTCATCACCACCGTGATCCATATAGAGTTGGAAACCGTTCGTTTCATCTTCTGATCCTGCTTTGCGCCAAACTGCTGCGAAAGAACCACTGTAAAAGCATTTGTCACACCGACTGCTACCTGAAGAAGTCCAAATGTAGTCGTATTTGTCGCCCCAATAGCAGCCAGCGCTTCAGCGCCTACGAATTTTCCCAGAATAATACTGTCTGTCATATTATACATAAGCTGAAACAGGGCGCCAATCAGTAATGGAAGGGCAAACCAGATCAGCTGCTTCAGAATCGGTCCTTCCGTCATATCTCCCTTCCTTATAGATGCTTGCATTTCACTCGTTTCATTCTTTTCCAATCTCATTCCCCCATTTTCTTAAAATACTTCATAACTATTCGTCAGACACCTTTTAGCCTCAGCATCCTATTTCTTTGAACATCAAAAGTATAGCATGATTGCTGCGAAATCACAATCCTTACTCCTCACCGAAAAGCTTTCCATACTCCTATGCCCAAAAACAAGAAAAAAACTCGTGTTTCATCTCGTTCTATGCTATAATAAATACAATATTTTTTAGTTCTGACAGCAAAACAGAAACGAAATCGGAGGAAATATTATGTATTGCCCAAATTGTGGCGCTAAAATCAAAACAACAGAAGCCAAGTGCCCTTATTGCGGTACTTTTCAGCCTCTGGGAGCAGAAGCAGACTATATGAAAAAGCTGGAGGATATCCGGGAAGATACGGAAGAACTGGAAGAAATTCCTTCGGAAGAATGTTCTCGGCAAATCCGGACGCATGGCAAATTTGCCCTTAAGACAGCGCTTATTGTCATCGGGATTTTTTTCGGTCTCTATGTGATCTTTCAAACAATATCACATATTTCTCACACGGCTTCTGCGAAACAGACAGAAGAATATCTTCGCCAGACCAAAGAATTTAAAGAAACATATTTTCCATTGCTGGAAGATATCTATAATTCTGGAGATGATCAGGTCACCTATGCATATTGGCTTGAACTTTCCAGCAAAGAAGGTTCTGAAGCACTCTCTGAATGGGAGCACGATCCTTATTTTTATTATTACGGATTCTATGCAGAGATAACAACTTTGAATCAACATCTTTCAGAAAACAGCGCTACGAAAGAAGAATGGATCGATGCTTTCTATTCAGCGCTTACACTGGCTCAGGAAGGAATTTGGGAAAGTTACTATGATGCTATGACTCTGGAAGAACAACAAAAAATGGACGGTTTCCAAAAAGAAGCTGAAAAATTCCTCACAGAATCTATGCATCTATCTACCCAGGAGCAAAAACAGATTTATGAAAAATGCTGTAATGATGGGTTCTTAGATTTTAATCTCTGCGAAAAATATTTTTCCAAACTAAAAGAAAACGGGAGGATTGATCGATGAAGTGTCCTTATTGCGGTTCCCCTCTGGGACTGGAAGATGAGTTTTGCTCCTTTTGCGGGCAGCGAAACCAATTTGCCAAAAAACATCAGGCAGATATGAAACATTTCAAAAAAGAATTCAGCAAAACGCAGCAGCAAGTGTATGTCAAAACACACCGCTTTGCCACTCTGACTACTTCTTTAATTATTTTGTTTGTTTTGATTATTCTTAATATCGCAGGATTTATTTTCTTTTCATCCAGCTGGCATATCGGCAGCAGTATGATAAAAAATGACATTTCAAAGCATGCAGATGAACACCGGGAAACACTGGAGCATTTGATCCAAATCGGCGATTATCCCGGAATGAGCAGCTATTTCGACACAAATTCTCTCTTCCTGTCGGATGAATTTGACGAGTACCGCGCTGTAGTTTCTGTTGCTGACAACTATTATTCTGTTTTTCGCCGCCTGGCGGAAACGCAAGAGTTCCGTGAATATTGGTTCGATGCAGAGAATCTCACTTTCACCGTGCAAAATCTCACTGATCATCTGGATTACATATATAACCCTAAGCAGCATTATGAATACATGAAAGAGATTTGTCTCACTGAAGAAAAAATGGCAATTATCGAAAAAATTCAGGAACAGACCACTGCTATACTCATTGCATATGGCGGTCTGACACCAGAAGAGGCAAAAGAACTGCCTGAATTGTCTGCTTCCCGTCAGCAAGAACTCTTAGAAAGGAGTCTGAGTAATTTACAATGAAAAAATCATCCTTTGCAAAAATCATCATTGGAATATTTACTGTATTATTGACAATTTCTCTGATTTTCTTTATTGTCTTTGGAATCCAACGAATCAAAAATACAAGAAACAACACTTCCTACTACACGGAAGAGGTTTATATCTCTGATTTGGAACGAGGAGATTATATGGAATTGCTAAACATGGCAAACCGTGATTCCAAATTTGATGACTCCGAAAGCAACACAATCAAAGAATGTAAAGCTGTAGCAAAATACTTTGAATCTGCCACCTTATATAAAGCTTACCTTGCCATTGCCGACACGGCTTCCGCTCGCATACAAATTCAACGTATGGAACAGGCCGCAGCTCAAACAGGGCAATTTCAGGAACATGTAGAAAAGATCAACGCCCTGTTAGAGCTGGACAAAATCGGACAATAGCTCACCATCCCTCCTTTTCTCTTATCTCATTCAAGAGGGCGCACAGACCCTCTTGAATATCTTCATACGTCTTGTCAAAATTTCCCGTATACCAGGGATCTGCAATATCTCTTCCACTTCCTGCAAAATCCAATAACTTTTTAACCTTATTTTTCGGATCTGCTTTCAAAATCTTCATCATATTACGGATATTCCAGTCATCCATTCCGATTAGATAATCGTATTTTTCATAATCCCTCCTGGTTAACTGAACCGCCTTGTGAGGCAGCACCGGGATTCCCACTTCCCGAAGCTTGTTGACAGTTCCATGGTGAGGAGGATTACCAATCTCTTCTCGACTGGTGGCAGCAGAATCAATATAAAAATGAAAATCTAAATGTGCTTTGTTGACCATGTCCTGAAAAAGGAAATGAGCCATGGTACTGCGGCAGATATTGCCGTGGCAAATAAATAGTACCTTTATTTTCTCCATTTTATCTCCTCATATCCTCTCAAAGCCTT
>PPYF01129574.1_pt1 | contig 34810 bp, 32 predicted proteins | sample 1559871 | NCBI WGS metagenome assembly PPYF01 (sample SAMN08240021, study PRJNA423297) | Human gut metagenome, whole genome shotgun sequencing project.
GAAGGGGTAGGCGACGTATAAAACCAATAGCGATACGTTTTGGAACGCGCACGGTACTGCGCGTGAAAGTCATCCGGCACGGCTTCGGCTCGTTTTACCGAAATATCGGGAGGCAGAAAGGGAAGAAGCGCCAACGGGATATTTTCTATGGGAATCCGGGTATCTGCGACGAAGTTTACACAGTAATTCAACGCGTGGACGCCTGCATCCGTCCGGCTGCAGCCAATACAGGATACGGGTGCTTGAAAAAGCTCGGAAAGCGCTTTTTCCAGGCGCTGCTGTACGGACCCGCCGGATGGCTGCGCCTGCCAGCCGCAGTAGGCGGTTCCGTCATATTCCAATGTCAGGAGAATGTTCGTTCTCATAACATCGCCGCGCCGATGATGCCGGCATTGTTTCCCAGAATGGCCCGTTCTATTTTGGTTAGGGGCAGAAAGTCATTCCCATACGTGTACCGATAAACATATTCCCGAAGAGGAGCCAGCAAATACTCGCCTTCTTTGGAGATTCCGCCGCCGATAAGAATGATTTCCGGCTGAAAAATATTGATATAGTTAATCAAGCCTTCTCCCAACGCCTCAATATAATCGGACACTAACTTTGCGCCAACCGGATCACCTTGTCTTTTTGCGTCAAACGCGGTTTTGGCATTGATCCGGTTGGGGTCGCCGCTGCAAAGCGTGTGGATGCAGGATTCCGGATGGGCCGCCGCTGCCCGTTTGGTTTCCCGGATCAGAGCGGTAGCGGAAGCGTATGCCTCCAAACATCCGTTTCGGCCGCAACCGCAGCGCTCGCCGCCGCGCTGGATAACCATGTGGCCCAATTCTCCTCCGGCATCGTTGAAGCCGGAATAGATGTTGCCGTCAATGATGATACCGCCTCCTACGCCGGTTCCCAAGGTGATGGTCAGGGATGTTTTGTAGCCTTTTGCCCCGCCGGCGACCATTTCTCCCAAAGCAGCACAATCCGCGTCGTTAGCCAGATAAACGGGAATGCTGGTGAAACGGGCGAAAATGCTGCGGAAATCGGTTTCGTGGAAAGGCAGGTTTACCGTATAATGCAAAATACCTTTCTTTCGGTCGCACGCGCCGGGGCATCCAATGCCAACCGAACGGATATCGCCTTCCTCCAACCCCTTTTCTTTGATCCACTTCAATATGAAACAAACGATGGATATGACGATTTCTTCATCCGTCTGTTGCGGATTGGCCGGAAAACTGTCTTGAAACAACAGGGTGCCGTTTTCCTCTGTGATGCCAAATGCAATATTGGTTCCTCCGATATCTACGCCCACGCGGTACATAGTGGTGTCCTCCTCTTCGCTAAGCTTGGATAAGCAAATTCTTTCTGTTTATTGTACAACTCCGCCGTTCCGATGGCAAGGGATTTATGACATGCCGGAAATGAAATGACAAACGAGAAAACGAGAGAATAAGAGAATAATATAGAGAAAAAAAGAGAGAAGAAGATATATTTATTGTTTTGATGATTTTTCTCTTGACAGGGTTTCGGATCTGTATTATGATAAACAACGTTGTCCGTTTCCCATGCATTCCCGTACTGTGTATTGGGTACGTAAGATAAACAAGCTTGGCAAATGATTTGAGGAGGTTGAAGAATGCTATGAAGACCTATGTGGCAAACGTGAATCAACTGGAAAGAAAATGGTATGTGATCAACGCGGAAGGGAAGACCCTGGGCCGCCTGGCAAGTGAGATTGCAAAGATTCTTTCCGGAAAGAATAAGCCTATTTATACGCCATACATGGATACCGGTGATTTCGTTATCGTGGTGAATGCGGAGAAGGTTGCCGTGACGGGAAATAAGCGGAACGACAAGGTTTACCGCCATCATACCGGATACCCGGGCGGCTTGAAGGAAACGAACTTCAAGACATTGATGGAGAAGCATCCGACATATGCTATTGAGTACGCAGTGAAAGGAATGCTTCCTAAGAATTCCTTGGGACGAGCGATGTTCAAAAAATTAAAGGTTTATGCTGGCCCGACACATAAGAATGAGGCGCAGAAGCCAGAAAACTATGAGTTTTGATGAGATTTTCGGAAGGAGGATGATTGAGTATGGCAGATAGATTTTGTGGAACAGGAAGAAGAAAGAAATCCGTTGCGCGAGTAACGCTGGTACCCGGCGCAGGAGCGGTGACCATCAATGGCAGAACCATCGATGATTATTTTGGTTTGGATACGTTAAAGCTGATTGTCCGGCAGCCGTTGGTGCTAACCTCAACGGAGGGGAAATTTGACGTTATTTGTAAGGTAGCCGGAGGCGGATACACCGGACAGGCCGGCGCGATCCGTCACGGTATCGCCAGAGCGCTGCTGGAAGCAGACGAAACGCTCCGTCCGGAACTAAAAAAGGCTGGCTATTTGACCAGAGACCAGAGAATGAAAGAAAGAAAGAAGTACGGCTTGAAGAAGGCCAGAAGGGCGCCTCAGTTCTCCAAACGTTAATTCCGCGAGGACAATCGTTCTTTTCTTATTCAGAGTAATCGTGCGGCGAAATGCGTAAATCCAGGTTGTAGGATTTACGCATTTTTTTGTACTGACGAGGTGTCAGAACTGTCAGAGCTGCGCCTGGTAAAAAGTTCTTTCAAGAAAAGCTTACATTTTTCTGAAAAAAATGTTATAATGATTCTAACAACGTGTTGTTTGCGAAAGCAGAACGTAAGTCCTGTTGTCGGAAACAGCACGTTTTCGTATTATTTTATACAAAACAGGAAAGCGGATGAGGTGATTGGAACATGTTATTCAAACAGAATGATTTTGTGGTCTATGGCGCGGAAGGCGTCTGCCGGATTATTGACATTGCCAAGAGGCGGTTCTATCATACCGAACGGGAGTACTACATTTTGGTTCCTGTCCACAAGGAGGCGTCTACCATTTACGTACCGGTGGGAAACAAGAAACTTGAGGCGAAGATGCATTGGATTTTATCACCGGGAGAAATTTACCAATTGATTGACTCCATGCCGGAACAGGATGATATTTGGATTGAGAATGAGACACAGCGTAAAAATGCGTACCAGGAGATTCTGCGCAACGGGAAACATACCGAATTGATCGCGTTGATCCGGACGATTTACCGGCATCAGGAAGAACGGAAGGCAGAAGGGAAGAAGCTGCACCAATGTGATGCGAATTTTTTTGCCGCAGCGCAGAAAATGCTTCACGATGAAATCTCCGTTGCGTTAGACATCCAGGTGGAGGAAGTGCTACCTCTTATTCTGCGGCAGCTGGAACCCAGGATACGGATGGAGGAAGAGAAAAAGCGGGAAGAAGAGGCGATCAAGCAATAATGTTCAGCGAACTGTCGTTCCAACAAGGACGCAAATACCATTAAGTTGTGTAAAGTATATCTAGTCCAATAAAAGCAATCGAATCATTGTCGATGAATCAATAGCAGCAGCTCCTGTCAACAGCAAAATGCCAATCAAACCAGAAAAAATGAGGGAGATGAAGACGGTCTTTTCTTATCCAAACTCCGTCTCTATCTTAACTTGCGCATTTTGAACTGCTCTGGGGCGAGCCGTCTTGTTCAGACTCCTTTCTGGCAAACGTATTTTGAATATAAAGTCTACCAGAAACTTTTCCATGGTATGATGTGAACTTTTTGAATAGTTTTTCTGATATTTCAGACTATAATGAATCGTAGAAACACGTTGGACAGGAAGATTTTTTTAGAAAAGGGAGGCTATTGCTATGAAAAAAAGCAGTTTGTTTTGCTTGTCGATCCTGTTGATGCTTTGTTTTACCATAGGCGTTTGGGCAGCGGAAGACAAAAAGAAAATTTTGGGGCAGATTGATTTTCAGGAGATAACGGACGGAACCCTTCTTTCCAGCGACTTCGCTGCGGAGTGGTCGCTGAGCCATCCAGCGGGAGATGCTCCGGCTATCGTGGAAGAGGAGGGAAACCGCTTTTTACGGCTGAATGGTTATTCCCAGATCCTATCGCCTTATGTTATGAGTGAAGGCGATGCTTCGGAATTGACTGCCAAGCTCCGTTTGACGACAGGTACGGAACGGGTTGGTTTTTTTGTACGGGCGTCGGCTCCGGTCCTGCGGGAGAATCCATACCACTCGGAATACTCGGAAACAAACCGTGTCAAAATGCACATTCAGTTTTACGAATCCGATTGGTACCAGGATGCTATGAAAAAAGGAACGTCTTATATGGGAGGCAGCGGCATCGGCGTGTTCCCGGAAAAAGACAACATTAAGATTATCATTAAGACGTATATTCCCGACGTTCTGAAAATCGGAGTGGCATATCATGCGTTTGATTATCCGGAAGGCATGGATCCCAATACTTTTTTGCAATATTCGGTGAAAGACAATGGGCGGGATAAGGTGGAATTTTATATAGGCGAGACGCTCTTGGCGACAGTGTCTTTTTCCGACAGCAATACATATGAGGATCCGGAGGATTCCGCCGAGTATTACCAGTCTGCCGTCATGACAGATGGGGCAGGTAATGTGGTGGAATTGTACGATTCGGAAGACCGGAAGCTGGAGAAGCTGGATTGCGCGCGTATCGCCTGCGATTTGTTTTACACTGCCTTCGCCTGCCGGGCAAGCACCATGGATTTGGATGATATCGTGATTTCCGTTCCGGAAACGGAAGCAACGGCCACGCCGCAGGAGACGCCGTTCTCCTCCGACACAGCGGGACAAATCGGGACGGCTGCGGCGAATCGTACCCCCGGCGCCACCAATGTGCCGCAGGAAGAGGACGATTCCTCTCTGCCGCTGGTAATTGGTCTGACGGCAGGCGGAATCGTGGTAGTCGGCGGGGCGGTTTGTTATCTGGTCGTTTTGAAAAAGAAAAATAAAAAATAAAGCCTGCAAAGAAAGAGAGGAGACTCGCTATGAAGAATAAAGTTCTGTTTGCGCTACTTTTGTCACTGCTATGTATTGCTGCCATCGGAGGAGTTTCTGCTCTTGCAGAGGAGCAGCCAGCCCTTTCTGAGCAATACTTTTCGGGAACGGACTACAACGTTGGCGTATGGCTGAATAGCAAGCCAAATGGTACCTTCCGCACAACATTTCACGCCGCAGCGCCGTTTCAAACCATTACTTTTATGGGATATGCGGGACGTTCCGAGAACCAACAGCATGCGACGGTCCATTATCGGCTGTACCGATGGTTTTACAACCAGGAGGCAACATGGAACCAACTGCCGGCGGCATCCGGTTCCTTTACGGCGGATGGGGACGGGTTTCTTACCGTCCGTTTCCCGGAGCAAGAGGCCGGTCAATACATTTTTGTACTGGAATATCCCCAGCAGCAGCCTGGCCCGAAGTCCTATTTTGTCGTAGGCGTTTCTGAGCAGCCGGCAGCGGGTGTTTCTCTGTTTTGTGATAACAACATAACGGAGCAGGGGAAGGAATGGATGTGCGGATACATCGGCTTTGAACCGGCCGAGGATGGCGTTTATTACCGGACGTTGTTGACAGACACGGCGATTCCTGCGGATGTACCGGTAACGACGAAAGTTCCTTTTTCTTCCGAGAAAAATATGACTGCGTCCAAAGTAGGATGGTGGCTGGAGTTAGGTGAGAAAAAAGGCGTTTTTTGTATCGCGTTTCATTCTTTGTATGATTTCACCGGCGTAGAATTTTTTTCCTACGGCGGGGATCAGAATCATGTGGTTCGGTTTGCGCTGTATCCCTGGAACACGGATCAGCCTGCTGAAATCGGAGCCGACGGGACGCTGGCGGTTACGGATTCCGCCTTGTATACCGGGAAGGAAACCTACCAGGGAAATGGACTCCGGCAAATTTCCTTTGGAAAGACAATAGACAAAGGACAATATTTGTTTGTGATCCAATACGATCCGGAGGAGCAGCCGGCGACTTCCGGCAACCATTTTGTCGTGGGCGTTGCCGAGGCGGACCCCTTGCTTCCGCTCCAGATTGCTTCCAATGGCGTGGTGGATCACGAAACGTATGGACAATCCATTGTCAACAATGGGTTTTGCGGCAATCTGATCGTGGAAGCCCCGGCAAATGCTTCTACCTTTTTTGCGCCTCTGCAAAAGGAATCGGAACCCAATACCGACACGGGAGACGAGGGAACGGCTGCCGTAACGCTGTCGTGCTTTCTGGTGATTCTTTGTGCTGCTGTGATCGGAAAAACCGGGCGTAAAAAAGAAATGCAATAAAGACTGCTGCGTTGAGAGGAGGGCATAGCCTTGAAGTCATGTTTCCGTATTTTTTTTACCACACTGTTGCTGGGGCCTTTGCTGCTGACAGGATGGACGATTCCTTCCAGCGGTCAGGCGGATCCGTCTTCTTGGTCGGCGGTAGATGGACTGGGAAGAACTCTGCCGGATAGCAAGACCGTCGGAAAAACTCGGAAAGACAAATACGTAGGGATGTTCTATTGGACCTGGCACGACTATTTTTCTGTTTGGACGCCCCGGAACGTGACCAATATTCTGGCGGAATACCCGGAAGCCGCCAACGACTTCTCTCATCCCATCTGGGGCGGCACGGCTAGCGGCGTTCCTTGCTTTTGGAACGAACCGCTGTATGGATACTACAGCAGCAAAGACCCCTATGTTCTGCGGAAACATGCGGAGCTGCTGGCCGACGCCGGAGTGGATGTGATTTTTTTTGATTGCACCAATGATACGCTTCTTTTTCTGGATGCCTGCAATGTGTTGTTCGACGTGTTTGAGCAAGCTCGGAAGGAAGGCGTGAACGTACCGAAAATCGCTTTTATGCTGAATATCAATCCATTGTATATGATGGAGAACAACAAAGCGGAATTGAAGACGTTGTACCGAACGATCTATCAGAAAGGGCTTCATCAGGATTTGTGGTTCTATTGGGAGGGAAAACCTCTGGTTTTGTCTACCGCGGACTGTTTGGACGCCTCCGTTCCGCTGGAGCAGGAAATGCTGGACTTTTTTACCTTTCGCCGGAGCGATGATTCTTTCTTTACGGAAGATACCCGCTACGAGGACTCTATGTGGGGATGGCTTTCCGTCTATCCCCAAACCCGGTACGGAGTAAGGGAAGATGGTTCGGTGGAACAAATGTGTGTGGGAATCGCCCAGAATGCCAATGAATATGGATTGACCGCGATGAACGATCCGCGGGGCGGCGTTCATGGGAGAAGCTATACGGAAAACGGCTATTCCTATTCTTACCAATACCGCGGACGGACTGTTACGATAGACGCCAATACAGAAAATGCAGTATATTATGGACTGAATTTCCAGCAGCAATGGGATCGCGTGCTGGAGGTGGATCCGGATTTTGTTTTCGTTACCGGATGGAACGAATGGATTGCCGGACGGTGGGAAAAATGGATCGATGTGGAGAATGCCTTTCCGGATCAGTACAACGACGAGTACAGCCGGGATATCGAGCCGTCCAAGGGTGCGCTGCAGGATTATTACTATTATCAGCTGGCCGCTAACATCCGGCGATATAAGGGCGTGAGCGAATCGGTCTTACAGACCGAGCTGCATACCATCGATATCACCGGCGATCCGGATCAATGGAACAATGTTGCAATGGAGTTCCATCACTACATCGGAAGCACCAGAAAGCGGAATTACCGCGGGTACGGTTCTTTTCAGTATGAATCGGATACCATGCGCAACGATATCGTCCGTTCCAAAGTTGCGTATGATGAAACCATGGTATATTTCCTAGTGGAAACCGTTGAATCGCTTTCCCCGTCCAGCGATCCTGCCTGGATGCGTCTTTTCCTTGATACCGGTCCTGCCACCGAAACGTCTTGTGACTGGGAAGGGTTTGAGTATGTCGTGAACCGGGTAAATCCGTCAGCGGAGAGTGCTTGTCTGGAGCGCAGCACCGGCGGCTGGAATTGGGAACAGGTAGGAGAGGTTTCCTATTCCATAAAAGGAAATCTACTCCAGATAGCGATCCCCAGAGAGCTGCTTGGCTTGCAGGATACGGTTAATTTTTCCTTCAAGTGGTCAGATAACATGCAAGCGGATGGCGACATTTTGGATTTTTATCAATATGGAGATGTTGCGCCGGGCGGAAGATTCCGGTATACTTTTCATAGCACGGAAACGGTGGTGGAAGAACCGCCGGCTTCCAAACCATTTTCGTTGCCGTGGTACGCGCTATTGAGCCTGTGTCTGGCCGGAGCGGCGGTTTTGGCGGCTGGTTTGGGGAGGTTCTTTTTCTTCCGGAAGAAAAAAAGCGGATAACATGAGGAGATGCGGATATGAATGGTTTTCAGTTTGAACCGCTGAAGCAGGTGAGGCGAGGTGTTCTGGTGGACACGGATATTGGTCCGGATTGCGATGATGTGGGCGCCTTGGCAGTGCTGCATGCTTTGGCTAAGCGGTACCATGTTCCTATTTTGGGGATTGTCAATTGTACCTCAAATCCGTATGGCTGCGGTGCCATTGATGTGATCGGCCGCTATTGCGGCGGAGGGGAGTTTCCCATTGGCATGTATGAAAAAGAAGGGTTTCTCAACGGAGAGGAAACCATGTCATACAATCGGTATCTTACGGAAGTGTTTGGTTCTTCCTATGGACCGGACGGCGGACGTTCTCCTGAAGCAGCCTTATCACTGTATCGCCGGATGCTGGCGCAAGCGGAAGACGGCAGCGTGATGCTGATTACCATCAGCCCGCTGAACAATCTTGCCGGTCTTCTCCGTAGTTCGGGAGATGATGTCAGTCCGAAGAGCGGCTTGACGCTTGTGGCGGAAAAGGTTTATGCAATTGTGTCTATGGCGGGCTGTACGCAATCGAAACAACGCGAATACAATATCGTTTGTGATGGAGACGCGGCGCAGATTTTTCTGGAAGAGGTTCCGGTTCCGGTGATTTACAGTGGCGTAGAGCTTGGATTATCCGTTTTTTCCGGATTTGAATCCGTTCCTCCCAAGAATGCGGAACACAATCCGGTGTTTCAAGCTTACCGTTTGTTTGGCGAAACGGTACTGCATACACGAGATTACCAGAACCGTAGCTTTGATTTGACGGCCGTACACTTTGCTTTTGAGGGAGAGGGCGAATATTATCGGCTGGCAGGACCGGGAAGCATGCGGATTGACCGCTTAGCGGAGGATGCTACGGAGTTTGTCCATCACGCGGAGGGAACACAGTATTATCTGAACCTTTTCTGTGAACGGCAAAGGCTGTCTTCTGTTTTAAACGGCTACCTGCGGAATGCTGGGAACGATAGCGAGATAGGGGAGAGTGCAGAGTCATGAAACTATTAAACTATGGTTCGCTGAACCTGGATCATGTTTATCGTGTGGATGATTTTGTTCGGGCCGGTGAGACGCGCCGTGCGTCCAGCTATCAGATGCATACAGGAGGGAAGGGTCTGAACCAGTCGATTGCATTGGCCAGGGCTGGCGCGGACGTATACCATGGCGGAAAGATCGGGAGGGACGGGGTGCTCTTAAAGGAATACCTGGAACGAAACCGGGTGGATTGCCGCTTTCTTGCTTTGGATGAAGCAGTCAATACCGGACACGCGATGATCCAGGTTACGCCGTCCGGAGAAAATGGGATTCTGATTGCCAGCGGCGCCAATGGGACGATTAACCGGCAGGAAATTGACCGGGCTCTTTCCTTTTTTTCTCCAGGCGATTATCTCCTGCTGCAGAACGAAATCTGCCATGTGGATTATCTGATTCAGCAGGGGCATACCAGGAAAATGACGGTGGTTCTGAACCCGTCCCCCGTTACGGAAACACTGCGGAAGAGTCCCTTTTTAGCGCAATTGGACTGGGTCATTTTAAATGAGAGAGAAGCGGAGGCGTTTTCAGGAGAACGGGAGCCTTCTGCCTGTCTGACCAAACTGAAAACGGTCTTTCCGGCGGCCGGTATTGTTCTGACAGCGGGAAGCAGAGGCGCATGGTGTGCGGCAGAGAAAGAGGAATGCTTTGTGCCGGCCTTTTCTTATGGCCCAGCGGTGGACACCACCGGAGCGGGCGATACCTTTACCGGTTATTTTTTCGCCGGAATCGGAGGCGGTTCCGGCATACGCGAAAGCATGGAGCTGGCGGCACGGGCGGCCGCCTTGGCTGTCACAAGAAATGGCGCTGCGGAAGCCATCCCATACCGTAATGAGTTATAGCATGGCAGCTTTTCGGGAAACGCAGCATAGGGACCCGACGGAAAGAGGGTGCGTTTGGTGATTTTTCTCCGGTATACCTGGGATCATATCGAGAAAGAGGACTATACTAATTTTTTAACGCCTTTGGAACAAAAATTGCCTTTTGCGGTCCGACACATCGGCAGCTGGAAAGAAGGGCCCGGTTATTACACCAAACGGCGCAATCCGGACGACTATTATTTGCTTTATACGCTGTCCGGCTGTGGAATGGTTTCCTTCCGTCAGCATCAGGTTCCACTGTGTTCCGGACAAATCTGTTTGATCGATGGCGCAGAGATGCATTCGTATAAAACGGAAGGCAGCGAGCCGTGGCACAGCATTTGGTTTCATCTGGTTGGCAGCGGCATGGCGGATTATTTCAAACTTCTCAATCCGGGGAATACGTTTCAGCCGGTAACGCTGTCGGGCGCGGAACTGGTTCTTGCTTTTTACCGAAAGCTGAAGACTACTCTGAACAGCGGGAATTCGGCTCAAAAATTGGACCATTGTACCGCTATCGTGTCATTTTTAAATGAAGTACTCAAACAATCCCTGCGTGAACCAACCGGCACCGGCTCCGCCGAGAAAGAAGCAGCGGTCCGGCAGCAAGAAGAAACTCCTCAGCAAAAATTATTTTTGGATATCAAGCTTTATATTGAAAACAATATGCACACCGTTATTACCAGTTCTCAGATTTATGATCATTTCGGTCTAACGCCAAGGCAAATAGAGAAGCTGTTTTGGCTGTATGAGCAAACCACACTGATAGAATACATCAAAAAGCGTTATCAGGTTTTCCGCACCCCGGATCACGATCGGATTTCCGTGGATCACCCGGACTGGCTGCTGGACGCCATAGGCTATTTGAACGAACATTTTACATCGGATATTCTCCTGAAAGACGTGATCGCCGACTATCATGTGAGTAAGACCGTTTTTATCCGGAAATTCAAACAGTATACCTGCATGCTGCCAATGGAATACTTGATTCAGCTTCGTTTGGAGCACGCCAGGAGCCTGTTGGAGAAGACCGACAAAAAGATAAGCGCTATTGCGCTGGAAAGCGGGTTTCCGTCAGCCAGTAACTTTACTGCTCGCTTCAAAACCTGGACGGGCCTATCTCCTTCCGAATACAAGAAGAGCAGGGTTTCCAAATGATGAGGAATGGCGGCCAGCATACGCTGCGCCGCCGCGCATCTGTTTTTATTTCGTTATCGTCTCTCGTGTTCCGTTTATCAGGCGCTATTTCATAACCGCCAGGATGATTTCCATAATTTTTTTCGTTCCATTGGTATGTTCTTCCTGGTTCATGGAGGCCAATATGTTATCCCGGTCTTTCGTCAGATATTCGATTCCGTGTAAAAAGGTTTCCTGATTCATGTTTTCTTCCCGCAAAACTACTGCAAATCCACGTCTTTCAAAGGATTCTGCATTCAATATCTGGTCTCCGCGGCTGGCGGCAAGAGACAGCGGGATCAACAGCATTGGTTTTTTTAGTGCCAGAAACTCATGTATGGCGTTGGATCCGGCACGGGAAACGATGTAGCTGGCGCAGGCCAGAAAATCAGACAAATCTTCGTTCACAAATTCAAACTGGACATAGGATTGGCGCACCGCTTCCGACGCGGTGTCGGGAAGCTCTTCCAAATTATTTTTTCCGCATAGATGAATGATATTATACGTTTTGCAGAGCGCCTCCAGGTTGCTGCGGACCGCTTGATTGATTGCCTTGGATCCCAGACTTCCTCCCATGATCAAGATTACCGGTCTGCGGTCAAAAGAAAGCTTCTTCCGGGCTGCCTCCGCATTTCCCTGATAGAGGGATTCTCGGATGGGAGAGCCGGTATACACGCCAAGCGGAGGGGGAATTTCCCGCAGTCCGTCAGGAAAGGTTAAGCAAATTTTCGTGGCGTAACGCTTCGCAATTTTGTTAGCCAGACCAGGCGTGAAATCCGATTCGTGAGAAACTACCGGTATTTTGTATTTGTGTGCCGCCGCCGCAACCGGAACGGAAACAAAACCACCTTTGGAGAAGACAACATCCGGCTGGATTTCCTGCATGCATTTTTTGGCATCGCCGTAGCCGGCCAGCACCCGAAACGGATCAGTAAAATTTTTCCAGGAAAAATACCGGCGCAGCTTGCCGGTACGGATGGCGTGATAGGTGACATCCGGTTCTTTTGCCACAATATCCTTTTCGATGCCATCCAAGGAACCGATATAGTGAATTTCAAAGTTTTCTTCCCGCAGATAGGGAAGCAGGGACAAATTGGGGGTCACATGGCCAGCGGATCCGCCGCCGGTCAGGATGATTTTTTTCACAGCAACAGCCTTCTTCCTAAAATGGTCTTTACCTTATTGTAATGTCAGCGGTTTGTCTTTATTCCACCTTTTTGCATTCTGAAGGGGGATCCATACTATATAACTTGATTTTGCGGCCTCCCTGCCAGAAAACAACGTATGTTTTCCGCTGCGATTTCCAGCAAGCGTCTGCGGGATTCCAACGAAGCCCAGGCCAGATGCGGTGTAATCAGACAGTTTTTCGCCGATAACAACGGATTGTCTGCCTTGGGCGGTTCCTGTACCAATACATCCAATCCGGCCCCGGCCAACCGGCCCTGATTCAGCGCATCCGCCAGATCTTGTTCCGCCACCAGCGGGCCTCTGGCCGTATTGATCAGATAAGCCGACGGTTTCATCCAGGAAAGTGTTTCCCGATTTATCAGATTGGCAGTTTCTGCGGTGAGAGGGCAGTGCAGAGAAACCACGTCGGCTGTCCGAAGCAATTCCTCCCACTCCAGCCATTCCCCGGCTTCGTCTGCCGGTTTCGTCCGACTGTGTATCCGGACCCGAAATCCGAACGTTCTGGCGATTTCCGCGACTTTCCGCCCGATTTGTCCATACCCGACAATGCCAATGGTTTTTCCATGCCATTCTGTAAGAGGGGAGAGCCAATAGGAAAAATCGGGGGAAGACGACCAGTCTCCCTGACGAACCGAATCGCTGTGACGTGTTATCTGGTTACTGAAGTGAAGTAGAAAAGCAAACACCAGCTGCGCTACGGAAGGGGTGCTGTAGCCAGGTACATTGGTTACCGCGATTCCAGTTTGCCGGCAGAATGCCAGATCTACCACGTTGGTTCCGGTAGACAGCAATCCGATGTATTGCAGCAACGGCAGGCTTTCCAATTGTTCTTTGTTCAGAAGCGTTTTATTGGTAAGCAAGATTTCGGCGCCGGCGGCACGCTCAAGAAGAGATTCCGGAGAGGTTCGGTCGTAGACCGTCAGCTGTCCGAATTGCCGAAACGTCTTCCAGGACAAATCTCCCGGATTTGCGGTATAACCATCCAATACAACGATATGCATCTGATAACCTCCTTTTTCCTGTAACCAGGGCCATGTCCATTGCTACCCGATTTTTGTAAAATGCGGCGTCCGTTCCCGATAATGAGCGACATAACGGAATCCGCATTGCTGGATTTGTTCCAGCAAACAGGTGAATTTTCTGCCAATTTGCTTTTTATCATGGGCGTCGGACCCGATTGTGAGGATTTCGCCGCCCAATTCCCGATAACGCCGCAGCACCATAGAATCCATCGGAACCTTTTGGTACGTGGCGCTGTTGATTTCCAAACCTTTTCCTTGTTCAATCAACCAGCGAAAAATATCGTCCAAAAGCTCCGGATGATCCTGATAATACAGTGTGGCATCTTGATATGGCGCATACCGTGCCAGATAGTCAAAATGGCTTAATACATCAAAATGAGGATAGAGACGAATATTGGAATCCAATTCCTGTAAATACCGGGAGTAGACGCTCTTTTTATTTTGATGTTCAAAATAAGAGGCGTCATAGGGATCTTTTTTTTGAACCAGGTGTGTGGAACCTAGTATAAAATCGAACAAAAACGGCTCGACACGGGCTAACGTTTCATCGATAACGTGTGGCTGGATTCCGATTTCCACGCCGGTTAGTATGACGAGTTGATCCTGATAGCGCAGACGGATTTCGTTGACCGCTGTAAAATAGTCGTTCAAGTCATATTGATAATCTTGCTCATAATTGGTGAAATCAATATCCAAATGATCCGTAAAAGAAATCCCCGTAAGATTGGCCGTCAAAGCGTCGGATACGGCATCGGCGAAAGATAACTGGCTGTCCGTAGAAAATCGAGAATGAACATGCATATCGTAATACACAGAAAATACCTCGCAAAAGAATGATAGAAACACACTTGAAACAACTTGCATTATAACAGGTATCGTCTGGAATTTCAATCGGTACCGAAAGCTTCCTGGAAACATACCGGAACAGAGCGAGCTGCACAGTTTGGACGCACAGAAGCTGACATTACAATAAAGGTTCCTTTGCTCAAAAAAAGAACAAGCAACGTCCGTTTCCTTCTTTTTCTCTACTCTAATTATACAAAATTATTATTTTGTATAATTATGGAAGAAAACAAGACAAAAAGTTCTTAGCCACTCCCTTCTATCTTTTTGTTCTCTCATCCAAATCTTTTTGTTACTTGGATGAATCCAACAATATGACGGTTCCATTCTGGCAATTCTTCTGCAGGCACCCAATATTCCTGGTGATACGCAGCACCTACGGTATGCGGCGTAAATTGTGCAAGATATGCGTCTTCCATCGTGAATTGGGTAACATACCCGCGATAACCGGATTTTTTGTCTTTGGTATTCCATTTTTCCGCGATTTCTTCCGCGTATTTCTGATTTAATACCGGATAAAATATTGGCTGCTCCGGCAGTCTGGGCGGAAATTCTCGCCAGCCGCTTTGTTCAATGAGTTCGAGTTCTTTTTGTCCCACCGGCCGGTATAGTATCATACGCCATCACCCTCTTTTTTCATCTATTCCTCCATTTTAATAAAGGAGCGGAAGAATCGCAAGGCAATACAAAAAGTTCCCGGAGATCATAATAGATCCCGGGAACTTTTTGCATGGGTTAACCAACAAACATTTGTGTCCAATAGTTTCCGTCTGCTACATATCCTACGCCAATTTGCTGGAAGGATGCATTGAGAATATTGGCACGATGTCCGCTGGAATTCATCCAGCCGTCTACTACAGCCTGTGGTGTCCGGTATCCCATGGCAATGTTCTCCCCTGCCGTTTGATAAGAAATCCCAAAGTTTTTAATCATATTGAAGGGAGAACCATAGGTAGGGCTGGTATGCGAAAAATATTTCTGGTCATGCATGTCCTGGGATTTGTACCGTGCCACACGGCTTAACTCCCAATTGGCTTTTAACTTGTTCAATCCGTTTTTTACTCGAATCTCATTTATCAGGTCAATGACCTGCTGCTCATAAGATGCAATGGTGGAGTCCATAATAGGAATATAGACTTTTTGTCCCGGGTAAATCAGATTCGGATTTTCAAATTGCGGATTGGCCTCGATGATTTCACTGAGACCAACCTGGAATTTGACAGCGATCTTCCAAAGGCTATCCCCGGAAACAACCGTATAAGTTACGGTATCTGCTGCGTTCACCGGTGCTGTGCCCTGGCCGTTGGCCAACAACAACAAGAAGAGGAGAAGCATGACGGTCATTTTTTTCTTCCTATTCATATTGACGAATCTCCTTTTTTACTAATACTGTTTGATACAGTATAAGATCAGTATTCCGGCAAGCAGGCCGCCCTATGCGAAATCCTGTATGGTAAATCGAAACAAGGAAAAGCTCGTTTTAAAAGGGAATGTTAATGGAATATTCTTCCAAAAACTTTTTCAACTCGTTTCGGTTGGATACGCCAAATCCTTTGTATAATTTCCGTATGCGGGATTTCAATGTGTTTTCGGATAAGAAAAGCTGCTCTGCCGTATCGCTGTAACGGTATCCGGCAAGCTGAGAGGATAGTATCGCAATATCGGTAACATCGCAAAGTCCCAGCGTGCCATTGATTCTTTGTATTTTTGACAGCGCTTCGTCTGCTTCATAGGCGTCCGCAAGCGGCTCTTCCTTTCCGTATGGGAAATATTTTTGTTTTTCTTGTGTTATCCCCCACTCTCCGATCCGGCTAAGCTCCGTGTTCCATACTCTCCTGACGCAATTGATGTTACAGGAAATTTGCAGCGAATGGATCGTATTATTGGAATAGAGAAAACGCAGCGCTTTGCCGATGATTCGGTCCCGTTCGTCGGTCTCATATAAATAAGTCAGGAATGGAATTGTAACAAAACGGCTAATGGGACAAAGCCCGTTGCTGATGATCGTCATTTTTTCGGCAAGATTTACCTGGCGGTTGCGGCATTCGCTGAGCAGATAGACCGTCATAATATCGTTTACGCTGATGACAGAATCGAAACGATCCCGCTCCTGAAAGAATTCATCAAAGCATTCCCTGCCGGATCCCCGGTAAAAATAGTAGGTTCCGGATCCATTCTGGTATTGCTGAAACGCATCCCTTTTTTGCAGATCGGAAGTGTCGTTTTGCTGTACGCCAAACAGTGCCGTGCTAATTTTTTTCCTTTTTTGCAGGTACGATAAGCTGTCTTGGATAATGGCGTTTTGACTCATCCGAATCCAGGAGATTTCTTGACCGGACGAATCATATCCGTTGATTAACACCGGCATGATCCCTTTTTCGCGCAAGCCTTGGATTGTTTTCTTCAGCCAATGATCATCTACTCCCAGGACGACGGCAAATTTTGTTCCCGGCGAGATGTCGTTTGCTTTTAGATTCTCCACAGATTCGTGAAACTTCAGCATAAATCTGCATTTTGAGGCAATCCGTTTGATCATTTGAATTTCCTGCATACCATAAAACACTTTGGTATACCGTTGGTGCACCATGACATTCATGACGGGGTTTCCCATGGTTGCTTTGCTCCCCTATTCCATTTGGTTCCATAACTCAACATTCATTTTTCTTTTGGTATCATATCATATCCTGTTGTGTTTTGCAATTGTTCTGTTCCGAAAAAAGGGCGATCTCTCAAAGTTGGCATGTCGCTCCCCTTTTTGAGACCGCCCTTTTTATACGAAAAACAACCGGATAGGACTCCTATTCCTTAATCTTTTTTTGGTGGTGCGGCAGCATGATACAACAAAGGACTGACAGCAGAAGCCCGATCCAGATTCCTATCTCAATCGAATGAGGCATGGTTCCGGGATTGTCTTCCTGATCGGTTAGATTGTTTAGCGCGTTTTCCAGGATCAGACGGACGTTCTCAATTTTTTCTTGCGTTGGATTGCTGCTTTGCAGCACTTGTTCCGCCTTTTGTATTGCTTCGTCCAACTTGCTGAGAGAGCTTTCCGTTTTATTGGTCCGATCTGTGTTTTTTGCCTGTTCCAGTAACTGCTGAAGCGCGGAAAGATCGGCGGGGATGTACTCTTTTCCGAATACTTCTGCCTCCCCCAATTGCGAAATAAACGCAATTCCGGAAACGATTCCACTATGCCGGGTAATCCGGATTTTGACGTAACGTGCCATCACATTATCTACTTTATAACGTAGTACATCGTCTTGTTGAATATCCGTCATATTTTCGCCATACCCTACCAGCTGCCAGGAACTTCCGTTCACCGAGGTATATAGTTCGTAGCATTCCGGATAGGTTCTGCTGTCGTATTTGGCCGGATACAGAGAAATGGCGGTTACCACATGGTTTTTGCCCAAATCGATCTGGATTTCCACCGGGGTTTCCTTTTCGACCGCGTCATAGGGGCTGACACTCCATCCGTTGTGAGTGGAATATACCTCCAGCGTATCGGGATTGAGGCCATCCGTTAAATAAGACGCATCAAAAATACCTTCCGGCGCTTTGTAGTCGGATGTGGCGGTGACCAGTTTGCCGCTTGCTACATTGGTCCCAAGATCGAGCTCCTGTAGCTTGGATTTCGCGGTTAGGAGTGCTTCTCTTGCTGTTTGATATTCCCCATCGCCCGCTTCGGGATCCTGCAGAGTGGCCTGCGCCTGTTCCAAAGCCTGTAACAGCAATTGAACGGATTCCTCGGTATAGAATCTGGTATCCAGATTGTTTGCCTGAGCAATCACCGTCCGCAAAGCTGCTTTCTCGTTGGGAACAGCAAACACTTCTACTTCAGAGAATTGTACAAAATATCCCAGACTGTGGTGTGTCATCCTGGTAACGTAGATTCGAACATATCTGGCCTTCACCGGAGAAAATTGGTGCGTTTGCGGTTCCGCTTCCGTAATGCCGCCGCGAAGCTGTGCTACCGTTTGAAAAGAGATGCCGTCCAGAGAAACCTGTACGTCGTAATCCTCCGGAAAGGAACTGGTAATAAAGCAATGCTCCGTCTGGTATTCATAATAAGGATAGACGATCACTTTGTTCAGGGTATAGACCGATTGCAGATCAATCGTGATGTATTCTATCCCTTCCGGTGAGGAATGTCCGGCGTAAATATCCGATGCCCAATTCGTGGTGTGGTCCCCATCGGTGATAAAATGAATACTGTTGTTCCATTGTGGTGTTTCATAGTTGCTGGAGTAGTCCACGATCGGTTTATTCAGAGCGATGTTTTGGTTGTTGTCGGTAACCGTGCCTTCTTCATAAGAGGTTTCCGGCGGCAGCGGGATGGAACCGTCGTCTGCAAACAATTCCGCTTCTGCCAGCTCGCAGGGGTACTTTTCTCCCAACTGGCTGGCAAATTCCAGCCGGACGTAGCGTGCGGTAACCATATCAAACCGAAAGACCGGAACAGTCGTGGTCGGCTGTGGAATGGCTTCTTGCTCCAGGACCGTTCTCCAATTGTTTCCGTCATCGGAGATTCGAATGCGAAGGCTTTGTGGAAAATAGGTTCCGAAGGAGGATTGACTTCCCGCCGGGTACAAATCAAGCCGATTAAACTCTTTCTTTTCTTTCAGATCGAATTGCAGCCATTTTTCCGTACTATAGGAGTCCCGCCAGCCGTTGGATCCCTTTTGGGAAATCGGAATGCCATCGTTGATTCGGTTAACATACCATCCGCCGCTTCCTTCGGAACCGGATGCCAGTGCATAGGCGTCCTGCAAAAGATTCTGGGACGGATTGCTTCCATCCGGCGTACCAAAACTCTTCCCTTCCGGTAAAGCCAATAAGATTGCCGATCCGGGTTCCAGGGAAACACGCAGCATACCATCCTGATATTCTGTCCGGACAAGTTCTCCGCTTTCGGAGCTCATTTCCTGTAAACCATCCACCTCCGTAAACCGCAGGGTAACCGTTTGCGCATCGGAAAAATCTTTGTTTACTACCATCAGGTAATTTCGGCCGGTTTCCTGATGGACCATGCGGGACAAAATAGTATAGTCATCCGTCTGGACGAAATAATTCCCGGGAAGCTTTTCATACATGCTGTTTGTGGATTGGCTGCCGCTATGATAGATTTCTACCGCATCCAATTTTATCAGTGTGGAGCCAAGCGTATGGACATATGTATTGATTTTTTGGATATCGTAATACAACTGGGTCGGACGCCCCTGCGGGTCAATGACACCGTCGCCGAAGCCTGGTGCTGCCGCCGGATTCGGCGTTCCCCATGCAAAATATTTGATCGCTTTGAATCCATACGCTAATGCGGAATTCACATGATACCGCATTTCCTTTCCATTCAGTTTCCGGTAGCCATATTGGATAGCCTGTGCGTAGAATCCCGTACGGACCTGATTCTCCAATCCCGCTTTCCGGACCGCGTCAAAATGCTTGAACAAATTGGTTTCGTCCACCGAACCGGCTTCCATTCCAAACGGATAATTGTCAAAAGAGAGGATAAAGCCTTCTTTATCAACCACTAAATGACACAAATCACTTAGTCTGTCCTGATAGGACCCATCTCCCCAGATATCTGGGAAGTTGTTGATAAAAGCCTGCGCGCTGGGATCGAATTGCTTCAATTCGTTGATGTACCAGGCAAACTCGTTTGGACGGGCTGATTCATCGATCAGATAGTAGCCGCCCAGCCCCGGACTGCCGCGGTATTCTTCCCATACGGAAAAAACGGTTTCTTTTGGCTGGGCTAGAATATTGGATGAAATCCGATCGTCAAATACGTTGACCAAAATTCCTGCATTGGCTGCATAGCGCAAAGCCTGTTTCATGGATGCCGGATCCGTAACGCTCATTCCTGCGCAATATTCCATGATGTCGATTCCTGCGTCTGCAGCCAGATCAAATTGTTCCTGTGTCAGCAGTTCCGGATACGACAATGGATGAAACGCGGAGATGAGAATATTATCCAGACGGTCCCGGTAAGTGTTTTCGTCGCTTCCTGCCGTCTTGGATCCGTTTTGCGCAGCGGTTCTAGGCTGGCAGCTGGGAAAAATAAAACAGGAACAAAGCAAAACACTCGATAGCAAACAAAGCCCAATGAGTTTGAGCCATTTTTTGGGGTTCATCGTGTGTCCCTCCTCCATTGAATGTTTGATATGTCCTATGATAACGGTTGTTCGGAGACGGGACAAGATGAAAAAAGCCTGAGAAAATTCAAGCCTTTTTTCACCCTTCTTCGCATAACGTCCTCTTTCTGATCCGGAACCAGCGATTCCCGGAATTCCCCTTTATCGGCAAACCTGCGAAGCTCAATAGCCGGTAAAAACGTAGGGGAGCGGCAAAAGATCGCGGATTGCTGCCTTTATTGGGTGTCCCTGTTCGTCGTTCAGAATGACCTGGACATCAGGGCAATATTCGAATAACATCTGGCGGCAATTTCCGCAGGGCGGGACCAGTTGATTGGGTGCTTGCTGATGGACCGCAACGATTGTGTCGAACTGCCGCTCACCTGCCGTAATCGCGGCGCCGATCGCAATAAATTCCGCACAGGAACCATGGATGCCGTCACAGTTTACACCAGTATAAATACTGCCGTTTGTACAGCGGATAGCGGCTCCTACCGTGTGATAATAAACTTTGTCGTCATAATTTCGGTGCAAGGTTTCCAGCGCCAGCTGAATCAGCATCCTGTCGCTTTCTGTCAGTTGTTGTCGTTTCATAGGCATCTCCTTGTTCTTTTTCTTATCGACAGTATAACACAAAATTAGTTGTTGGTCGAATCGTGTGATTTTGTGATATCCTTTTGAAAATACCATTTTTCAACTAAAAGAAAAGCTTTTTGCCGATTGCGGTCCAAGATCGACGCTGGGCTAGCAAATAGGTTCCTCTTCGGATGGCGGCGATTTCTTGTCGTTCTCCGGCATGGAGATCCTGGGAAGATTCCATTTGAATATGGTGGCCAAAGTCCGAATCAGAATAATTACGCCCATTCCCGAAAACATACAGATTGTATTGGACAGCGGACTATACCGGTACAGCAGATAGAATACAATCGCCCCCAGAATAGCGGCAAGGGCGTAGATTCGTTTCCGTAGCACATCCGGTATCTTGCCCACCATCATATCCCGCAGAATCCCGCCGCCGACTCCTGTCATGGTTCCGACAAATACAACCAGAAACGCATTGTTTTGATGCGTGCTGTTCAACGCTGTTTCCATACCGACCATGACGAAGATTGCCAGACCGATTGCGTCGAAAACGTTGATAATCTGCAGGTATGTCTGTAAGTGCGGTTCCAGCTTTTTGCCGACAAAATAAGCAATGAGAAACACCAGAAGCGATACGGAGGCAGCAACCAGAGCGTAAATCGATCTGCGGAACATGATGGGAGGAAAATTTCCCAGAATCACATCCCGCAGAATTCCTCCCCCTACCGCAGTGGTGGTTCCCAGAACAATGGAGCCAAACAAATCCAATTTTTTTTCAATTGCTGTAATGACGCCGGATACCGCAAAGGAGACGGTTCCGATGATTTCTGCCACGAAGATAACCAATGTAAAATTGATGTCAAACACTCCCCATTCAGCGGTATACTGCCGTGCGGAACTTATTCTATCAAAAACGGGTCGGAACCGCAAGAGCGAAACGCTGGAGGCTTTATTGGCAGGCAGAAATATCACTCTTTAGTCTGCCGCCTGTCAGAAGCAGCCGGAACGTTCGTTCTGCCGCGTTCTGAAGCAGTTCTCCGGCCCGAGACATGGCCTCCGGCAGCGATACGATTTCCTGTAGAATGGAACTCATCCCATCCACTCCGGCGGAATACAATTCAGATGCGCCTTCTCCCAACGTTCCGGAAAGGACAATGACCGGGGTATCCGGACAGATTGCTTTGACGCGCCGCGCTACGCCGAACGGAACTTTTCCGTAGGCGGATTGTCTATCCGTCCTTCCTTCTCCGGTAAAAACCAAATCCGCATCCCGTACTTGCCGATCGAATTGGATGGTATCCAAAATAGTATCGATGCCAGGGCGGATAACGGCGTGACAAAATGCCGTGAAACCGGCCGCCAGGCCGCCTGCCGCACCTGCGCCGGGAAGATTCGCGACTTGGATTCCTACTTGTTCCGCTATGAGTTCGGCATAATGAAACAGCGCTTTATCCAATCGGGCGGCCGCAGCCTGGTCCGCGCCTTTTTGTGGACCGTAAACAAAGGACGCTCCGTGTTCTCCGCACAGAGGATTGCTTACATCACAGGCCAGATCGATTTGACATTCCCTTAATCTGGAATCAATAGCGGAACAGTCAATCCGGCACAATCTTTCCAGTTCTCCCCCACCGTAACCTAGGTCCCTCCCCTGCTCATCCAAAAGGCGTACGCCCAGAGCCTGTACCATTCCCGCTCCGCCATCGTTGGTCGCCGAGCCGCCCAGGCCAACCAAAATCTTGCGGCATCCGGCATCCAGCATGGCTAGAAGCAATTCTCCCGTACCGTATGTGGTGGTCACCAGTGGATTTTGCTGCTCCGCAGTCAATAAGGTCAGTCCGCTGGCTTCCGCCATTTCCAGGATTCCCGTCCCATCCGGTAAGACCAAATAACGGGCCTCCGTCTTTAACCCGGCGGGACCGGTTACCTTGACGGAACAAATGGTTCCTCCCAGCGCGTAGTAAAAAGCCGCAATCGTTCCTTCTCCCCCGTCCGCTACCGGAAGAGAAAGAATTTGGATGTCTTTCCGGACACGGCGCAGGCCATGTTCCATTTGTTCCGCTGCTTCCACCGCGGTTAAGCTTCCTTTGAAAGAATCTGGAGCCAATACAATTTTCATGTGTTCTCCTCTGCCCTGCCAGCGTATTCTCTGACTTTTTCTATTTTGCTAAGGCTTGAATGGGTTCCGCGTGGAATCCGCTATCCTGATAGACCGGTTGAGCGCCGAAGTCTTCCATCTGCTTATAGAAGTCCGCGTCTGGTAAAATGCAGTCGAAATGGTATTTTTCTGCACAGGAAAGGTACACTTCCGCACTTAGATGGGGTTGGTATACAAAATCACAGTAATCCATTTCCTCCTGACGGGCAACCCATTCAATTGCCAACGGCATAAAAGGAGGTCTGTCTACCGGTTCTCCTGCTACAAATTTTGTGATTCGCCCGTATCCGTTCATATAAGCCCTGTTCCCCTTTTTCATAAGTTAGTAAAAGCATAACCAAATCAGGAGAAAAAGTATAGGATTTCTATCATTTTCTTTTGGATTATATTTTTGTTTTTTCGCGCTGCTCTTTTCTGCTGGGGGAAGACAGTATCCTTCCCGGTAAGAAGCAAATGGGAAAGAAGCCGTTTCCGGACAACCATCCGGAACGGCCTCTTCTTTTTACCAGATGGAACCGCTATATTTTCTCAAATGTATTTCTGTTTTCTTCTACTCAGGAGTACGGATGCGGAAACCAGAATCCAACCACACAGTAAGAACAACAATCCGGTATCCCCTGTGTTGACATTCGGTTCCGTTGGATAGCCGCTAAGAAGAGAGATGCTGGCATAGATGCTATAAGCTTTCTCCTCGCCATTTTCAAAGGTGATAACAGACTGTTCCGCCTTCCGCGCTGCCGTCCAGACACCTGGATGGCCTGTCGGCTCACCGCTCTGATTTACCCCGGGCTGTCCGTCCGATAAGACAAACAAATAGGTTCCGGCTCGAAGCGGTTCCGGAAAGGCGAAAACGCAATCCGTACAATTGGTGTGATCGTATTTTTCTGTTTTGTACAATGCCTTTCCCTGCAGCGTGGTAGCGTAATCTTTGTTCCAGGAATAGACCGAAAACGTAAATCTGGTTTGCAATCCGTCATAAGTCGGCATCTCTTGGAACGTAAGAGCTCTCAACGCCTGTCCGTTTTTCACGGTGATTTTCATTGCCAGTTCTGTTTCTCCCGTGACGGCAGCGGGATCTCCCCTGCCGGTTGTGGTATCGTACAGCGCTGTTTCCGGCATCAGAACCGGCGCAGAACCGGTTAAAGAGCAGATCGAAAGGTTATCCAGGTTCATATAACCACCACGGACCACCAGGGCTGGCGTATTCTCCAATGCGGCGATCCTGGCCGTGCTGGTTTGCGCGACCTGCTCACCTCCGGCATCCCGGATAATTGCTTTGGTATAATACCTGCCGTTCCATTCCGAATAGGAAATGGTAGCCGCTAAGGCATCCTCCAGATAAACGGATACCGTGTTGTCCTGGTCTACCAGCTTGATATTCAGATAGTGGAATCCGAAATCCTTGCCTTCCGGAAGATCCACCACATAGCGAAGATTTCCAATTCCCTTTGTGTAGATTTCACTGACGGTTTCCGCTGTTTTCACACCAATGTGAAGCTTGGTACCGTGTGGTTTTAAGTAGATACCAGCATCCCCTACTCCATTTGCCAGTCCGTCAGATGCACACCCATCTGAGTCGAACAACGGAAAGAATTCCGGCTTGGCAGTCGTTCGAAGAAACACAAAACAACCGTCATGGGATCCTGTTCCGCCTTTGATCTGGAATGTCATTTCATACTGGTTGGGGACGTAAACCTTATCCAGGATCATTTGACGGCTTTCCAAGTCCCACCAGCTTAATTTCAGCGATTTGCCGGTTTCTTCAGATTCCAGCGTCAACGGGCCGGTGATACTCCAATCTTCTTCCAGTTCTTTCACGGCCGCTTGGTCATCCGCCAAAGCATCAAAATTTTCTCCGTAAACCAATGGTTTGTCCGAGTCATTGGCCAGGACGGGAGAGCCGCCTGCTGCTGCCGGCAAAACCAGTGTAAGCAGCAGCGCCACTATCATACAACTCTTTTTCATATTGCTTCCTCCTCGCTTTTCTTTTCTATTGGATCGCCGTCTTTGTCGGACGGCGTATTGTGGTGATTGTTTTCTGCTTCCTTTCCGGCGGCCTGGGCTTTCTTTCGATATGCGGCAGGTGTCATACTATATTTTCTCTTAAATAGTTTGTAAAAAGTCTTATAATCGCTATAGCCGACATATTCCATTATGGACTTGACGTTTGCCGTTCCGCTGACAAGCATGTAAGCAGCCATTTCCAGTCTTTTGTTCCGGACATATTCCGAGAACGTAACCCCAACTTTTTTCTTGAATGCTTCCGAGAAATATTTTGGAGTCAAGCCGGCAGCCTGGGCGACCAAGGATAGATCAAATGGCGGTAAGCCTGACGATTCCGGCAGAAACCGGTCTACCAGGCGGATGAAACTTTCTGCGCTGCAGTCCTGTGAGCCGTTGAGCCGTATTTCTTTGATGTTCCGTTTGATCTTAATCAGCAGAATATGCAGCAAAGCCTGAAGGACGTCTTCAAATCCCTGTTTGGCCCGGTAATATTCACGAAGCATATCCAACATCAGGCCCTGAAATTCCTGGTATTTCCTCTGAATCAGGATTCCGTCCGACAACATATCATCCGGAATCGTGCCGCCCGGAAAACAAGGCAGGGAAAGCATCTGGGCGGCTGTGCAATCTTCGTCAAGCGCTTGGTACAGTTGGCTGGGCAGAAACAGACAATTGATCCAAGCAAAGTCGCCTGTAGTCGGCTGCAGACTGTGCCGGTCCCGCGGTGTCACCAGAATCACGTCGCCCCAGCAGAGATCCTTCCGCTTGTTGTTCTCACGATAACTCCCCTGTCCTTTTTTGATATAAACGATCTCAAAAAAGTCATGGGTATGTTCTTCGTAGCCCTGATTATCAAAGGACTCGTTAACGGAAATAAATCCATTTCGTTTTGCAAAATCCCGAAAGTAGTATTTTTTCAAATCAGTCTGTTCCATCGCTTGATTCCTGCCTTAGTCGCTTTTCCTGCGCTTCTTTTTTTGTCTTCCCCAATAATAACAGCCCAAACCGATGCCCAATGAACCAAGCAAACTAGCCGCTAGGACCAACAGTACCGAAACCAGAGGAATGCTGCCGGAAGGATGACGGCTTTGTGAACGGAAGGAATAATGGAACCGGGAATTTGGCGCGCTGTCCCCATTTAAGTAGAATTCCAAAAAGTCACCCGCTGTCTGCATATTGTCATGCCATTTGAAATCCAACAAAATCTCTTCGGCGTTCGAGGCAATTCCAAGATCGATCCGCGGAACGGCCAATTCCAATTTGCATCCGGAAACCGCATAGGTAATGTGGTCGTTCACGGTTTCCCAAGCGTATCCTCCCATACTCCGTTCCAATACCGTGGTATGTTCCTGTACTCCGCGTCGGTTGATAATATACTGATAGCCTTCCCAATTTGGAAGCGTATCAGGCATTTTAATCAGAAGATTCATCCAGGAAGGATCCGTATACGGCGATATGCCTTCTGTGGTTTCTGCGTAAAAATAGACAAATTCCGCATCGTAGGCCACTTTTAACGTCTTGAAATCGTTTCGCCCGGTTTGATTGACGTACCGAACGTTTTTCCCGATCCCGGGACTGTCCCGATGAGCCGCATCGTACAGATCATCCCGGTATTCCGGTTGAACCGGTTCCCAGTCGTCAAAATTCCCGTCAATGACAATGGAAGACTCTCCTGAACAAAGCTCCGCGGTACCGGTTCCCTTAAAGCGCCGAATGTTACGGATCAGCTGATTGTAGAAATTATCACCCAATCCGCCGTCTCTCGTTGGCTCGATATCCCGGCTGAATTCTGCGCAGAATTGATCGAAGAAAAGGCCGTAAGGCGGAACGTTCTCTACATCGGACCATTCCGGCGCTTTGGTAAAACGTGCGGCGATCCATTCGTTCCACCCCGTAATCAATACGATACTTGGATCGAGGGAAATGGCGTGATCGAAGCTTTCCTGAAATGCCGCGCCGGCTTCGCTGTGATACTCGCTGCTTACGGGATTCGAGGTCAAATATTTATAGAAAGAAGTGCTGCTTCTTCCGCTGGCGATAAAATTACCGTTACCGTCCGTGGTGGACATAGGCAGATTGTACTCGCTGATGGTATGCGCAACGCTAACCGTAACCATTTCACGGGAATTCTCAGCGGTATACGCAGCCTTTTGCGGATAGGCGGATTTCCAGGGCCACTCCCGTTCCGTAAAGTTTGCATCATCAAACGGGTAAGGACGGCGCAGTGTAAAATACTCTTTCATTTCTTCCGAAACCATATAGTCCCAGGCAAGAAACAAAGGTTTGCCTTCCCATCGGAACCAAAGGCCGTCATAACGGGAATCCGTGTAAAATTGCTCATAAAAGTAGGAAACCGTTTTGCATGCCTGGGTATAATCCCAGGTAGCCATGATGACGACCTGAGGCACATCCCCTCCTTCCTGCTGGATTTCCAGAAAAACGTTTAGGATATTCTGCAAATCTTTTTTGTAAGGAATCTGTTCGGTACCGGCCAGATAGTTCGTATAATCCAGGACGATTGCGTCTACCCCGGCATCCGTCAGCATTTGGGCATGTTTTCGAACTACATAGTCATCTGTCCGCAAACTATAATAGCCCCAGATGGGTTCGCCCCAGTAATGGTAGGTTTCGCTTGGCCCCCATTGCTTCTCGTTTTCCAGTGCGTCCGGATAATCGCTGAGAATCCGCGTTACGTTGCGAGGAGCATTTTTGTCCAGCGAAACCGCTGAGCGGGTGGTTTCCTCATGCCAGTTATGATAGAACATCAAAACATACTTATCCTTTCTGACCGGACCGGTTTCTTCGATATCGGGAGTGCTTTGTCCCAACGTGTCTGTAAGACCCCAGGTATTGCTGTAAGTATCCCAATTCATTTCGCTAGCCTCCGCATTTGTTATGGGGTGGAACATGGCGCCGCACATGGCGCAGAAACAAAGCAAAGCCAGAAGACGGCCGAATCGTTTCATAGGACTCTCTCCTTCCATCGCGGCATTCTTGCTCTTGTTATAAACCAGAATCCGAGAGCGGGCCGGCTAACACGTTCGGCGTCTTTTTATAAGAAATTTCCAGCGGCAGCGCACAGGGGTTCGCGGCCCAATTGCCTTCCACCTCATCATCCAGGTACAAGCGTGTTTCCGATTCTCCGGAGAGACCGACTTTCCCCCAAACTCCTACTTGTTCCGACGGATCCGGGGAGGTAAGATACAATAAGTATTCTCCGTCCGGCAGCGTGCCGAATGTCATTTTTAAGCGATCATTGTCTTTGTAATTGACAAATTCCGCGGTAGCTACCGGCTGGTTGTCTGCGCTGATGGTATCCTGGTACGTTCCCTTCCATGGATAGAGAGAGAATTCCAACGTACCAACCTCATCACTGTAAGTCGGACAGCTCAGAGCCAGGCCGTCGAACGCCACTGTGGCAAAAAACTGCACCGCAATGGATTCGGTCAGCATTCGGTGTTCGTTTGTTGTTCCCGTGGTCTGAAAAGCATATTCTGTTGCTGCTTCACTGGCAATCCCCCCCGCGTAGGTTTCTTTGCCCGGTTCTACTGTCGCGACAGGCACTTTTTCCGTGACCTCCGGGGATGGCGTAGGAGCCTCTGCTGTTGCCGTTACATTGGGCTGTTGCGTCACGATAGTCATCCCGGTAGGTTTCGTAGAAGATACTACTCCCTGTGTTTTTTGTGATTCCTCTTTCCCGCTGCAAGCGAAAAACATCGATGCTAACGCAATACAAAGAACACAAACCACAGCATATTTGATTCGTTTTACCATATATATTCCCTTCCTTTCCTAATAAAAACATACAAGAATCAAGAGGTGCCGCTTTTTGTACACCGTTTCCTGTTATCCTATTTCGTTGTGTTCTGCAGAATCACTTGCCACATTGCCAAATGGTATATGCCGTCCTTCCCCACTCTGTCTCGCATCGGATCCGGTACGAAAACCGTTTACAATATGACTTTTTTATAATCCTATTATAGTACCTGGCCGATAGTCCCGTAAAGGTGGTGTCATCTGTATTTCTTTAGGATATTTCCTGTTTTCTTTTTCGCTTTTGAAAAAACCAGAATTCGGCCGCAAACAGCAGCACACAGTAACATCCAGCAGAAAATTATCGTACTGCAGAATGAAACAATATTCCCAGAAAATAGCTTTGCAGAAACCGATTTATACGATATAATTAGCCGTGACAGAATCGCTGCGGCACCGCAACGCAATTCTGATTGGCCGATATCGCAAAGCGAGGCATGAGACATGAAGCAGAACAAAGGTTTTACACTGGTGGAAATATTGGTAGTCTTGGCAATCATTGCGATTCTGGTTGCCATAGCGATTCCCGTCTATCTCCATATGACCGCTTCGGCGGACGAAACCATTTGCAACAATTATTTGCGAAATGCCTCTACCCTCTATACAATCAAGCGGGCTGCCGCGGATGGAGCGGAAGAAGAACAAAAAAATATGATGGCGGAAGTGCTCTTGTCGGCCTTTGGCGCGTCCGAGGCCGATGGCGGCTATGCGGGAATCTGTCCCAGCGGCGGAATCTATCTTATTACAGTAGAACATTCCATTGCAAAGGTATCCTGCAGCAAGCATGGAGCCGGACACGATGAGTCAGGCAAGCTGACTCCGCAGGATTATATTCAGATGTTTTTGAATTTACAGGATATAGAATTGAAAAACGATGCGGGAAAGGTTGTTTCAAACGGTACTATTTTAGATTATTTGAGATGGAAGACACAAGGACAGCCAAATGGTTCTTCTACCAGCTTGGATTCGGAAGCGGATCATCTAGGAGAGAGAGGAATTGCCAAACAGATTGAAGCAGCGCTGGGGAAGGTTTATCCGCAAATGGATTTCGATCAAAACAGCTGGCGTATTTACTATAAAAAAGGAAATCCCGCAGAGTATACCATTACTTGGAGCGGCGTGGATATTTCTGATAAAGCAATTGGCGAGAAGCTGGATGTAATCCGATTTGATGTGACAAAAAATGAGTATACGGTGGCTACAACTGCCAAAGTGAATGAAAAAACAGCGGAAGGAAAAAAAATAAAATATATTGATCTGACGGGAGTCACAGACTGGAAGGTCATTGACCCGGAGAGCGCGTTTGCAGGCTAAACTCTTAGTTTGCCGTATCCTTTCTGTTATTTTTTGTTCGGCTTTCTTTTTATACGTAACAGCTGTCTAAAGTCATCGAACTGAGAAGAATCAACCGGCTCAAACAGCAACCATTTGCCGTCATGGTATGTCGTTGCTTCGTCATAGACTTTTTGGACGCTTTCAGAGTAATCACTTTTGTTTTCCTCAAACTTTGATCGTTCCTCTTTTCCGAAGATAACCATCCATCCGATACCGTTTTCCCTTGCATATAACGAACAAAGAGTTTTGCCGCCTCTGCGATACTTATATTCATACCGCCATGCTGTACCGCCTTTGTTCCAAAGACGATCCATATCATATTTGTCTTCAATCATGGCACATAGCTCCAGCCATACGTCATACAAAGACGGTCCGATTAAGGCTGTCATTTCTTCCTTATCCGGTATTTTGTCGAGCATAGTAAGCCTCCTTTACTGCTTTCGATTTGGCGCTCCGGTCGTCTGCACGATAAGAAACAGAAATGATTTGTTTACAAATTACATTCCAGTTGACAATCATAAGGTTCTTTCTCAACATGTAGTTGATGATATACCTGCGCCTCAACACATCCCATTTTTTGATAAAACGACTGACTTTCCGTAGCGGAATGGGCAGATATGTATAATTTATCAGCGCCGTTCTTTCTAGCCCATTCTTTTGCGGCGAGAAAAAGGTTGGTTCCTATTCCTTTCCCCCGTAAATCCTCTGACACATGAATACTGGACAGGTCAAGATATTTTTGCTTGCCGCCAAACGAAATCGGTTCTACGGAAACAAAACCTTTCAGAGAGCCATTATAAAAAGCAGCCTGTACCAAACCGCCCGTAATAATAGTCTGTTTTAAGCAGGAGATCAAGGTTTGATAGTCCGCTTCCGTCCAGTCATCGATAAAGGGGTCATTTTTTATGATCCATTTGCCGTTTTCTTTGCGCCAGCACTTTGTGACGACTTGGTGACGAATAAAGTCTTGAAACAACTCACGGCAGATTTCATCTGCACATAAATTTCGATATTGTATCATGTAAAACGTCCTCTCTGTCCCGGTTTGTCGGGCCATACACCACCATTTTATGGGCCACAGTATAGCATGGAATGGTACTTTTTTCAATGCTTATGGTTTTGTGAAGAAAATAGTTGCCGAGCAAACGGAAAGATTTTCTTATTTGTCACAACCCCATTTACCCAATCTGCTCAAATAGATTAAATTCAAAATGATACCATTGGATTTCCACCAGTTTTTGCTCAACACCCATTGTTCCCGATAATCAGACCATCCCCATGGAATACTCCATGAACCATCAGTGAGCTAAGACTTTCCGGGTATAAAAAACGGTTGAAGCCTGGCCATTCTAAAAAGAATGTTCTAAACTCCAACCGTCGTTCAACCTGGGCAGTAATTTAATCATTTATCTCAAGCTCCGGGTTTGAGGGAAAAAGTGTTGACTTACGAATAACTTTTCCTTCAGAATCACGTTCAAGATGTATAATCACGAAAAGATCATTTACAACGATAGATTCCAGCCCCTCATCATCTAAATAATAATAATAATTACCAATTCCGCTTCCCTGTATAAAATCCGGTGCTCCCGCAATTTTATCAAATTCCGTCAGAATAGCGCTAACTTGTCGACCTATATTCCCCTCTGAATCTGCTATAACAGTTCTGTAAATTTGTTCGACATGCTGCATAGTAAGTCTGGCTGTATTCTGTGGGAGCAGGCCCATAATGATCATACTTTCTCGTTTACATCGACCGATCCCACCCTTATTCTCAATACGATCTAAGGCTTGCTTTTGTGCTTCATTTGCAAGGGAATATACAAGCTCTGGTTTGTTTTGATTCATCGCAATCTCAAGCTGTTCTTCCCGACTTAATTTAGCAAAAGCTTCTTCCTCTTCTTTTTGGCTTGCGGCTACCCTTTCGTCATGATCCAGCTTTTTTTTACTTTCATTCGAAATAGGAACTGTTTTTTCAGGCGACTGATTCTGCATGGCACATACAGAAACTGTTGCAAAAAGAATAACAGCAAACGCTACAGTAGCCATAATCATCCACTTCTTTTTCATGATACTTCCCTCCTTTTAATAATTTTACTTAAGATGTTTTTGCACATATTAAATAATAATATCCTCTGCTTTTATATTGGTACATAATATTTTAACCTCCTATCATTTGTTATTTAACAAAAATAAAAAGCGCATGACCAACTTTGAATATTGGATCGTGCGCTTAATTGGAGATCAGCAAAGGATACCTCATTTTTAGGAAAGGGATATGGGGGAATAATAAACCATTATAAACAATACTATAATAGAATTGAATCATACACCATTCTCCACCATTCGTCATTTAGCATCCATTATTTATCTATAAAATATCATATGGATATTGTATTGTCAACATTTTTATATAAATTATATTTATTTATGGTAAACAAAAGTGAATACTATTAGAATCAACAAAAAATGTTATATGATATTGTCTATATTGGATTTTTTGTTTTTCATTAACTTATCATAACGATTTTAAAAAAATTCATTTGCATGATTTATAGGAAAATATTGTTCCATTTTTCTCTTGTTATATTGATTTTTTTGCTATTATCGTAAATTATACTTTTACCAACATCTATCATTTGAACAATACAAGCAATTTCATTTTTGTTTAAGTCTGGTCTAATAGGTGGAAGTTTTTCAAAGATATGCAAGGGTACTCTTAGCGACCCGATCGTTTTTAAAGGTGATTGGAACCCACGTGCCCGCAAAAAGTTGGTAGCGACAGTGAGCCGTTGTGAGGGCGTTTACAACCGAACAGGCGAGCCGAGCGTGACTTTTTGCGGAAAAGGAGGAGCAAGGGAGCGGCTTTTCTGACAAAACAAACCAGGGTCTATTCCGCGTCATCCGCCTGATCGTCTTCTTCATCCAACTTGCTGACAAACAAATCCAAGATAACTTGACAGAGGTCATCGTCTTCCACATTCGTGAAGCTGGGGTCTTCCCCTTCGAATTTGGTTTCCATAATTACAATACCGACTTCTTCCGAGTCCGCTTCCTCCACGGGAGCCAGGATTGCGTAAAGTTTCTCTTCGTAATCCACAAAATCCAGAAGTTCGAACGTATACTCCAACCCTTCTTCGTCGGTTAGGACAAACGTATTCTCCAACTCCTGCTCTTCTTCCTTTGCCATCATGCATTCCTCCTATGATTCCTTTTGGCCTTTCTGATAATTACGGTCCAAATACCCTTGTAAAATGAGCGTTGCCGCAATCATATCGCTCTTCCCTTTTTGCCGCTGGCTGATTCCCATTTCCAACATCAACCGGTCAGCTGCCACAGTGGTCAAACGTTCGTCCCATTGTACCATCAAAACATCTTTCTGTACAGCCTGTAGATCAGAAAGAAAACGGTCCGTCTTCTCCGCCCGTTCGCCTTTGCTCCCATTCATATTGAGAGGATACCCAACGACCACCGTTGTCACGCCGTATTCCCGGATCAGGCCGGAGAGTTCCGACAAAACTTTCTTCCGCCCTTGTTTGCCATCCACCACGCACAAGCCGCTGGCCGTCCATCCCAATGGATCGCTGATGGCAATTCCGATCCGGCTGTCTCCGAAATCGATTCCCATTGCTCTCAAATTAACACCCATCTTTCTGCCCAACAAAGAAGCCTGCCGACGATTTCGCAAGGCAGGCCCAACAGGTTGCAGCACGATTGTTACCGATCTTTATTTTGTATCGCTTGTTTCTCCTGATCAATGCCTTCCAGATAATATTGGAAGAGTTCTTCCACGATTTCGTCCCGTTCTACCCTGGTAATCAACGAACGGGCGTTGTTATGGCTTGTGATATAGGTTGGATCGCCGGATAAAATGTACCCAACCAACTGACTGATTGGGTTGTATCCTTTTTCCTTTAGCGCGTCATAAACGGCCGATAACAAAATTTTCGTTCCGTTGACCTGTTCTTTTTCCACTTTAAAGAACATGGTGTTTTGATTATCCATACCGATCACCTGACTTTCTGAAATACTTCGTACAAGTATTCTAGCATAAACGGCCGCCTTGCGCAAGCCCGAATTTAGATTTTTTCCACAAATCCAACGCAGGAATCCCCCAGAATGCCCGTAATTCGGACGTTACAGAGTGTTCCCTTACGCTCTTTTTCATCCGGCTCCACAAAAACGCGCACATAATTTCCCGTATAACCGCACAAAAAACCATGCGTACAGTTGTTTGCTTTTTTCTTTGTATTGCATTCGATCAGAACCGGTACCGACTTTCCAATAAATTGCTGAAGGAAACGCTGCTCCAATTGTTCTGCCAAGGCGCCAAATTCGGCAGCCCGCTTCTTTTTCACGGAAGAACTCACCTGATCCGGCAGCTTTGCCGCCGCTGTTCCGGGTCGGGGGGAATAAGGAAAAACGTGCATTCTGGAG
>PPYF01196145.1_pt1 | contig 34806 bp, 29 predicted proteins | sample 1559871 | NCBI WGS metagenome assembly PPYF01 (sample SAMN08240021, study PRJNA423297) | Human gut metagenome, whole genome shotgun sequencing project.
GTTACAAAGCATGTTTTTATAACGGAGGACACCGGAGGAAAAAGACACACACATTATAATATTCGCACGCGCGTATAGGGACGGAAAAAGGAAGGGACCCATACGAAGATAGCAGACGGAAAACAAGGAAAGACGGAAAAGAAGCAAGCCCGAAGAAAAACCGGACAGGTTACGAAACACAAACCACAGAGCTCTCAAAAGTGCTGACTCCGCAAACACTGGGGAAAAACTGTAGGAAAAAAATGCCGAGAAGAAAAAAAATCATTTTCTTACATCTCGACGGTTGTTCGGAAACACCATCAACTTCAAGAACCAATACTTACACCCAGACAAAAGCAAAAAACATCTACTTTATCCATCAAGCTACACATATTCCAATCCACAAATAAAAGACAACCTGTTCTATTTAAAGAAGAAAAGTTTTCAGTAGATTTGCACTATATAAAGATATACAATGAAGAAAATAATTATCGCCATCGATTCATTCAAAGGCTGTCTAACTTCAGCAGAAGCAGGAAAAGCTGCCGAAAAAGGTATCAAAAGCATAAATCCTTCCTGCCACACTTCAGTTATTCCCATCGCTGATGGCGGTGAAGGTTTACTGGACGTACTCATCACAGCCACTAAAGGGAAATATATAACCTTATCGGCACATGGACCGCTAATGAAAATGGCAAAAACACATTACGGTCTGTCCGGCAATGGCAGAACAGCTATTATAGAAATGGCTGCCATCAGCGGACTACCTCTCGTACCTATTGAACAAAGAAATCCTATGCTGACAACAACCTTTGGTACAGGAGAATTGATAAAAGACGCATTAAACAAAGGATGCAGAAATTTTATAATCGGTATTGGCGGAAGCGCGACTAATGACGCAGGATTAGGAATGCTACAGGCACTAGGTTTCCGCTTTCTAGACAAATCAGGGCATACCTTAGGTACAGGAGGCCAAATAATGGAAGCCGTGGCAAACATAGACACATCCGGTATTCATCCCGCACTAAGAGAAACACACTTCATGGTAGCATGTGATGTAGCCAACCCTTTCTACGGCCCTGACGGAGCGGCATATATCTTTGCACAACAAAAAGGAGCCGATTCAAATATGGTGCAAAGACTGGATGAAGGCATGCAATCATTAGCCGAAGTTATAAAGAAAACGACAGGAAAAGATATCACGAACTACCCCGGTGCAGGTGCAGCCGGAGGCATGGGTGGTGGACTACTGGCTTTTTTTAACGCAGAGCTAAAACCGGGAACAGAATTATTATTGAAAGCCATCGACTTCTCCGAAAAAATAAAAGGAGCAGACCTCATTATTACGGGCGAGGGAAAAGCAGACCGGCAGACAGCTATGGGAAAAGTACCATACGGAATACTAAAGGAAGCACAAAAAGAACATATTCCCGTTATTGTACTGGCAGGCAGTATAGAAAACCTGCCGGAATTAAACAAAGCGGGATTCAAAGGTATATTCTCTATAGCCCCCGGCCCCATCACCCTGGAGAAGGCAATGGAACCGGAGTTTGCTAAAGAAAATATCACCCGGCTGGTTTCCCAACTCTATTCAGTTATAACTAGCTTCGGCTAATTTGCAAGCCTTTGTCGGACAAAGCCATATCAACGAAACGGGCACAACTGTTGGGTGGGTTCTGAGTAAGAATACTTCGAATACGTATAGCAGCCTCAGGATCTTTAGCCACCATATAAAGATAGCCGCCTCCCCCCGCACCTGGCAATTTATATCCCAGGCAATAATCATCAATCCGGCGAATGATAGTCTCAACTGCCTCGGGATTAGTGCCGGGATCCAACGCTTGGTTCAGCTTCCAGCTTTTACCAACCAAACGCCCCATTTCATCGAAATTCCCACGCTGAATGGCTTCGTACAAGTCAAGAGCATGCCCCTTCATACCGCCAAGTATAGACAAATGCTCTGTGGAGTTGAGGAACATGCTACGCACGATTTCAGCTAAAATTCCTTTGGCTGTACGGGTAATTCCCGTGTAATAAAGCAAATGGCACTTCTGATATTCGCCACCTGTAAACAAATAATCGGGCAACCAGCGCACTAACGGACTCTGATCCATACCTGCATGAGTCTGCAATAATTTCACTCCACGAAGCACACCTCCGTATTGATCTTGCCACCCCCCTCCGGTAGTCAGTAACTGTTCCAAAATAAGCGTACGGTTACATATCTCGTTCTTATCCCAGTTCAGTCCGCAAAAATCAGAGATTGCCCCCAGCACAGTTGATGCAAGAATAGAACTTGTACCCAGACCGGAGCCCGCAGGAATCGCAGAAAGCAGAGTGATTTCCATTCCGGAGCCAAACGCCTTCAACTGCTCTTCCAATGAAACATACGATTCGGTGGAAAAGCCCGGCTGGAAACCTGCCAGCACCAATGCCGCTTTAGGTATAGAGAATGGGGATCCCACTTGCATGAAATCCCTTACCTCCCCGTAAGTTGTAACCACTTCCATAGCGCCTAAGTCTATAGAACGAAGAATTATCTTATACTCCCGACAGGGTTTCACGTAAACTTGTAGAGGAGGCTGCCCGTTCAACTCAATAGCAATATTCACCACATTCCCCCCTTCATTCAAGCAATAAGGTGGAGTATCCGTCCATCCGCCGGCCAGATCAATACGGACCGGACTACGCCCCCAGACAATCTGATCGGAGTACACTGACAAATGCGGTTGCTGCCTCTTGGCTAAAGCCGAAGCAGTAAGTCCGTCGCGCATCAAACGAAAAGCCTCATTCTCATATTCCCGATAAGCCAGCCCCTTAAGCTGCTGCACCCGGGCACGGAACATATTATCACTGATACGTGTCATCAGCGGAGCCGATTCTGATAAAGGCTCAGGCAACGACAGATCATACCGAGCAAATTCTCCAGCAGCATTCTCCAAATTTAGCTGATAAAAGACACTTCGTTCATAATTATGCGCCAATGCCGGCCAATTCTTTATCCGGAAAGCTTCACGCTGTTCTGCCAGACGATAAAGATTAGAATAAGCAGATATATCATCGGCAGATAACTTACGACAGCGTTGCCATATTTCTTTTCCTTGCTGTAATGCCGGTTCAGAGACCATCCAGCGCATAACTGCTCCCAATTCCTCTACAGATGAGCAAACCGGAAACAAACGCGCGGCCTGCAAGTCGTGACCGTTTTCTATTTCTTCCACCGAAATGCCGCGTACAGCACACCACTCACCTACAGACATTCCTTGATAATATGTTTCTTCCTTAGCCAAAGCTCCCTTGAAAGTATCATTGAAGCCGTATGGACGCGCTACATAGCCAGATTCTCCAAAAGGAACCACATCAATACACACACCGGACGGAACCTCTAGGTTCCAATTATTAGCGGGAACCCCTGTTATGATGGTCTGGTGATGGATATTCCATCCTGCTCCTACATAACTGTTCTCTATCCATATTTCCGAATTTTGTGAGGTAAGTTGATAACCTACCTCAGCATTTTGAACAAACATGGCCGGATGCGGTTTTACCTTCTTGTGCATAATCTCCCGCTGGTCGTTTACCAGATTTTGTACTGCCAATGTAGAAGAAATAAGTTCACGACTGGTTCCGTAATGATAAAACTCCCCTCCGGGCAACGGCAGAATAGCCACACTCAGCTTGTTAAGTTCATCGTCCATCATACGCGGGTGCTCTCCCAATGTAAGTCCGAAATCAGAATACATGTCATAATAAGAGAGTTTTCCTTCCTTATAAGATCGTTTTACCAACAGACTAACCGCACGGTCACTTAACAGCCAAATTCCGATATCCATCAGAAAAAGATGGGTTTGCATTAATTTCCCCAATTCCTCCACCGAAGGTTTTTGAAGCATGAAATCAAGCTTATCGGGAGTAGCCCGTGAAGAAACAAAAACACCATGGTTTTTTGCCAGATTAGGATCTACCCATAAACCGTAACACACCACATCCGCATCAGGAATAGTCTGAAGCGGTTGGCCCGCACGGATATAAACATCTCCACTTGCAATCAATGTATGAAGAGAAGACGGAGCTTTCTCCATGATTTGTTCATATAAAGGGAGCTGGAGGGAAAGCAGATTTTGTGACAGCCGTTGTCCTCTGGCCCACCGGAATACAGGAATGGGAGTAAGAATTTTGCCGGATGGCGCATATCCGGGCAAACGACGACTCTGCCCGCCTGCATGAAGTAAAATACGTTTTTCTTTTCCCAGCCAAGTAAGAAAATCGCTGTCAGGAGCTACTTTCTGACAACAAGCCTCCAACAGCCATGCAGTCCCCCCGCCTGATCCTAGCTTACTACCTATAGGATCGGAAGTACAAAACCACTCTGTCTGGTCCGCTTTCTCTATATCATGAAAACATTCCACCAGATTAGGGGGAAGTGATAATAATTTTTTCATAGCACATCTTTGTTTTTATTGCACACAAAGATGCTTATTTTCCCCTAATAAGCCAAAAGATAAGACATGAATTTTAATCAGTAAATTCAAAAACACGCTCATCCAATGACTTCACTTCCTTAAAGCCCGGTTGTGCAACAGGCACACCGAATGGCATCTGCGCTATCAATTTCCAGTCATCAGACAAATTCCAAACTTTACGTACTTCATCATCAATCAGCGGATTATAATGCTGCAAAGACGCCCCCATTCCTGCATCTTCCAGCATGGTCCAGACTGCCAACTGATGCATAGCATCGGTCTGCTCTGCCCAGATAGGGAAATTATCTTTATAAGTGGGGAAACTTTCCTGCAAAGAGCGAACGATAGCCATATCTTCAAAATAGAGAATAGTACCATATCCACAAGCGAAACAGCCATCAATCTTTTCTTCGGTCTTGCCAAATACCTCAGCCGGAACTCGCTTACGCAAGACATTTTTTACAATGTTCCACAACTTTTCATGCGCCTTACCTGTTAATAACACAACACGAGTGGTTTGAGAATTGAAAGCTGAGGGGACAAATTCTACAGCAAAACAAATTAAATCTCTTATTTCTTTATCAGACAATGTCGATTTGTTTTGGATCCGATAAAATGTACGACGGGCTTTCAGAGCCTCCTTAAAACTTTTTGTCATATAAAACAACGTATTTATGGGTTATTATAAATGAAGAACAAACAGGTAACAAAAGAAGTTCACTTTTTTTGCTTTTTTCAATGCAATAACCTATTTTTGTTAGCTAATTATTAACATTAAAAACAACACATTCAATGAAAGATTTTCTAAAATTTACGTTTGCCAGCGTCATCGGCGTCATTCTGGCAGGCGTAGTGTTCACTATACTAGGGATTATCACTCTGGTTGGCATAGTCGCCTCATCGGATACTGAAACGGTGGTGAAAGACAACTCTATCTTCGTACTCGACTTTAAAGGCAGTTTGTCCGAACGTGTACAGGAAAACCCACTCCAACAACTTTTGGGAGAAGAATTTGAAGCATACGGTTTGGATGACATTCTAGCTTCTATCAAGAAGGCAAAAGACAATGACAAAATCAAGGGTATTTATATCCAACCTTCTTATCTGGAAGCATCATACGCTTCCTTAGAGGAAATACGCAATGCATTACTGGATTTCAAAGAAAGCGGCAAATTCATCGTTGCTTATGCAGACCAATATGCACAGGGGATGTATTATCTTTCCAGCGTGGCCGATAAAATAATTATCAATCCGCAAGGAAGTATTGGATGGCACGGAGCAGGCATGCAACCTGTTTTCTTCAAAAATCTGGTTTCCAAACTAGGACTGGAAGTACAGGTATTCAGAGTGGGCACTTACAAATCAGCCGTGGAACCGTTTATTGCTACAGAAATGAGTCCGGCCAACCGCGAACAGATGACCGAATGTCTGGAATCTGTCTGGCATCGTATTCTTGCAGATGTATCCGACTCACGACGCATCCCGACAGATACTCTGAATGCTTATGCTGACCGATATATGGATTTTTGTCAGGCAGAAGAATATATTCAATGCAAACTGGCAGATACCCTGATGTATAAAGATGAGGTTATTTCCTATCTGAAACAATTAAGCGGTCGTGACGAAAACGACAAACTAAACAGTCTTTTCATAGAAGACATGATAAACGTCAAGAAAAATGTGCCCAAAGACAAAAGTGGAAATATAATAGCCGTATATTATGCATACGGCGAGATCCTGGATGCTCCCGGCAGTTCCACAGAAGATTGTATTGATGTACAAAAGATGTGTAAAGACCTGCGCAAATTACGTGATAACGATGACGTAAAAGCTGTTGTATTACGCGTCAACTCACCGGGTGGCAGCGCATACGGTTCAGATCAAATATGGCGTGAAGTAGTAAGACTGAAAGAGAAAAAACCGGTAATCGTTTCTATGGGAGATTATGCTGCATCAGGAGGCTATTACATTTCCTGCGCTGCAAACCGCATTTTCGCTGACCCGACTACGCTGACTGGTTCTATCGGCATATTCGGCATGATGTATTCAGGTGAGAAACTGTTTACTGAAACTTTAGGACTAAATTTTGATGTAGTGAAAACTAATAAAATGGCTGATTTGGGTGCCAGCCTAGGTCCGGTTCTCACCCGCCCGCTAAATGCATCAGAACAAGAATTAATGCAGAACTATGTCAACCGAGGATACAAGCTGTTCGTAAACCGTTGCGCTGAAGGTAGAAAAATGTCTACAGAGGCTATTGAAAAAGTTGCTGAAGGCCGTGTATGGACCGGTGCCATGGCAAAAGACCTTGGTCTGGTAGACGAGCTGGGAGGTATAGACAAAGCATTGAATGCCGCCGCCACCCAAGCCGGTATCGAAAATTACAGTATTATCGGCTATCCTGAAAAAGAAAATATTTTCGCAAGCCTGCTGGGAAATCAGAAAAAACATTATATAAACAGCGAAATTAAAGAATATTTGGGAAGCTATTATAACAGCTTCAAGGCGCTGGAGAACATAAAAGACGCCAACTGTATACAGGCACGTATGCCGTTTGACCCTAATATCCAATAAATTGCACATGGAAGGTAATCTTATCAAGATAAACAAGTGGCTATATCCGGTTTCATGGATTTATGGGACCGGTGTATGGCTGCGTAATAAATTGTTTGACTGGGGAATATACAAAGAACGTAAGTTTGATATCCCGGTCATCTCGGTAGGCAACATCACCGTAGGCGGAACCGGAAAGACCCCCCATACAGAATACCTGATAAGATTATTGCAGAAAGATTACAAAGTAGCCGTACTAAGCCGCGGCTACAAACGCAAATCCAAAGGCTTTGTACTTGCCAGACCGGATACGTCCGTACAGATGATAGGTGACGAACCTTTCCAAATGAAACAGAAGTTTCCGGATATCCATATGGCAGTAGACCGGGACCGTTGTCATGGCATAGAGCAGTTATGCAATAGTCACATCGCCCCTGGAACAGAAGTGATTATTTTGGATGATGCTTTCCAGCACCGATATGTAAAGCCCGGAATAAACATCTTATTAGTAGATTACCACCGACTGATTTGCGAAGACACCTTGCTGCCTGCCGGACGAATGCGCGAACCTGAAAACGGAAAAAGCCGGGCACATATTGTCATTGTCACTAAATGTCCTAAGGACATCACCCCTATGGATTTAAGAGTCTTAAGCAAGCAAATGGAACTTTACCCCTATCAGCAGCTCTACTTCACAACATTAACATACGGCAAGCTGCATCCGTTGTTTACAGCAGGGAATGCAGTTTCATTAAAAGAGATAGAAAAAGACAAGCATATCCTATTGGTGACAGGCATAGCCTCCCCAGCAAAACTCATTCAAGATTTATCACCATACAATGAGCACATTGAGTCACTGGCTTTCAGTGACCACCATGACTTTACAGCAAGAGATATGGAACTGATAAAGAAGCGTTTCATGAAACTTCCGGAAGGTAAACGCATGATTATCACCACTGAAAAAGACTCTGTACGACTAGCAGCCCATCCACTGATGGACGAAATGCTGAAACCTTATATATATATGCTGCCCATTGAGGTAGCCTTTTTACAAGACCAACAAGAACTGTTTAACTCAAATATAACCGACTATGTTAGAAAAAATTCAAGAAACAGCAACTTTTCTTAGAGAAAAGATGCATACCAGTCCCGAAACTGCTATTATATTAGGTACCGGCTTAGGAAGCCTGGTACACGAAATTACCGATAAATACGAGATCAGTTACAAAGATATCCCTAATTTCCCTGTTTCAACCGTAGAGGGACATAGCGGTAAATTGATTTTCGGCAAATTAGGTAATAAAGACATCATGGCTATGCAAGGACGTTTCCACTTCTATGAAGGATACTCCATGAAAGAAGTTACTTTCCCCGTACGGGTGATGCGTGAATTAGGCATCAAAACATTGTTCGTATCCAATGCAGCTGGAGGTACGAATGCAGACTTTGAAATTGGTGATCTGATGATTATCAGAGATCATATCAACTTTTTTCCCGAACATCCGTTGCACGGCAAGAACATTGAATACGGCCCCCGTTTCCCGGATATGAGTGAAGCCTACTCCAAAGAACTGATAGACAAAGCACTGGAGATCGCTAAAGAAAAAGGTATCAAAGTACAACAAGGAGTATATATCGGTACACAGGGACCTACCTTCGAAACTCCGGCAGAATACAAGATGTTCCACATTCTTGGAGCTGACGCCGTAGGTATGTCTACCGTTCCTGAAGTTATTGTAGCAAACCATTGTGGCATCAAAGTGTTTGGAGTATCGGTTATCACCGACCTAGGCGTGGAGGGAAAAATTGTGGAAGTTTCACACGAAGAGGTTCAGAAAGCGGCAGATGAAGCGCAACCGCGCATGACTACCATTATGCGTGAAATGATTAATCGAATTTAAGAACATGCAGGAAATAAACAGAACAGAAATAGCGACCTTAGGTGAGTTCGGTCTCATTAAACATCTAACGAAGGATATCGAGTTAAAAAATCCGGAAACCCAATATGGTGTGGGAGACGATGCAGCCGTATTGGAATTTAAAGATAAAGAGGTATTGGTGACCACAGACTTACTGATGGAAGGGGTACATTTTGATTTGGTTTATACCCCATTGAAACATTTGGGATATAAATCGGCCATCGTAAACTTCTCGGACATTTATGCTATGAATGGTACTCCAAAACAAATCACAGTTTCTATCGCACTGTCCAAACGCTTTTGTATTGAAGATTTAGAACAGTTCTATGATGGGCTAAAACTGGCTTGTGAACTACACCATGTAGATATTGTGGGTGGAGATACAACTTCATCCGTAACCGGGCTCGCCATCAGTATTACTTGCATAGGTGAAGCGGACAAGGACAAAGTGGTTTATCGCAACGGCGCACAAGATACAGACTTGATTTGTGTCAGCGGTGACTTGGGAGGAGCTTATATGGGACTTCAACTTCTAGAGCGTGAAAAGGCTGTTTTCCAAGGAGAAAAAGAAGCAAATCCGGATTTTTCCGGAAAAGAATATATTTTGGAACGTCAGTTAAAGCCTGAAGCACGTAAGGATATCATTGAGAAACTGGCAAAAGCGGGAATCAAGCCCACCGCTATGATGGATATTTCCGACGGCCTTTCTTCGGAACTGCTACATATATGCTCACAAAGCGATACCGGCTGTCGCATTTACGAGGAAAGAATTCCCATTGATTACCAAACGGCTGTAATGGCGGAAGAACTGAATATGAATGTGACAACATGTGCTTTAAATGGTGGTGAGGACTATGAGCTATTATTTACTGTACCTTTAACAGAGCATGAACGAGTTTCGGCTATAGAGGGTATAAAAGTGATTGGTCACATCACCAAACCGGAGCTGGGATGTGCCCTGATTACCCGTGACGGACAAGAGTTTGAGCTGAAAGCGCAAGGTTGGAATCCACTAAAAGAAAAATAATTTTAATTAAACAACACTGATAATAAGCACCTTATGTTTTTATCAGTGTTTTTTTTTAGAAATAGTTTGTAGTTTAAAAAAGTTTCACTACCTTTGCAACCGCAAACAAGAAATAATGGTGCCATAGCTCAGTTGGTAGAGCAAAGGACTGAAAATCCTTGTGTCCCCGGTTCGATTCCTGGTGGCACCACTTGTGATTTGAATTGCTCCGGGTACTTGATACGCCATTCCACAAGGCGTATTTCATTGTTCAGTAGCCCAATCGCTTCATCAATGGGATACAAATAAGGCATTTTTTTCTTGCTCAAACCGTACATGATACGATTTAAGTCTATGTAATCCGAATGAAAAATAGCGTAATAAAACGCTATTATCCTGTTCGCTGATACTGAAATCAGCCAAATGAATAGCCAATTCCTCAATAGCTTCCATAAACTCTGATACCGAAAACTTTACGTTGTGAGCATTCCGATAATAATCGAAAGAAACTCAAATCTGATATTTTGTTCATACAATAGAAATACTAAATGTTTTTTTATTAAGCACATATATTTGTCATCCCATTAAATAGCATTCAAGTGAAGCTATTGAATAAAAAACATTCCCAGCATTGTGAGCTTCTAATTTTTGTGCATCTAAGCAAGAAGTTATCCATGAAGCAGATAAACATCGTATTCCAACTTCCCTACAAGACACAATATCTGAAACTGTATCACCTATATATATCATTTCATCCGGTTGTAATTTATAATCTGCGAGCAGTTCCCTAAAATTCTCTGCTTTATTATTTTTGAAAGGATTTCCAGTTTTTACTTTATCAAAACACGTGTCCATATTAAATTGACGTAATGTTATCGCACAGCTCTTTTCTCCTTTTCCTGTAACCAAAGCAATAAGAATAGATTTCTTTTTTAACTTCTCAATCAGTTCTGTTATACCGTCGAAAGGACGAGGGCACATTATATGCATTTGTTCGTATATCACGTAGAAGTCATCCAAAGCATTTTCCCAATTATAACCAACAAGTTTTTTTATCATCCCTTTTTCATTTAGTCCAAAAGTTTCTAAAATATCATTTTCGGATACATCATTAAGAGTAACATAGGGAGTTACTGCCTTTTTTAAGGCTTTGAGGCACATGGGAATTGTATCTCCGATTGTACCGTCTAAGTCAAAGGCTACTAATTTAATCATAACCTTACATTTGATTGATTTTCCGTATCACCCGGCAAGGATTTCCTACCGCCAAGCTATTTGCCGGAATATCTTTGGTTACAACACTTCCTGCACCAATCACACATTTTTGCCCTATTGTCACTCCCGGTAAAATAATTACTCCACCGCCAATCCAGCAGCCATCCTCTATCATGACAGGGAGGGCAAAAGTTCGACGGACATACTTACAGCCATCCGGGGTTTCTGTCAATACAAGTCGTTCATTAAACTCTACCGGGTGAGTTGCCGTATAGATTTGTACATTAGGTGCTACCAGCACATTGTTCCCTATGGTAATCTTATTGCAATCGACAAATGTACAACCAGTATTTACGGTGACATTATCACCGATATGTATATTGCATCCATAATCACATATAAACGAATGACCGACAGAAACATTTGCGCCTATACTTCCAAACATTTCCTTTAGTACGGCATATTTTTCAGTCTTTTGTTCATACGGCAAAGAATTATATTTCATCAACAAGTGATGAGCTTTACTTTTCAAATCCATAAAAAACGGGTCGTGGCAATCATACCATTCACCTGCCAAACATTTTTCCATTTCAGTTTTCATAAGCTATAATTTTAAATATATTGCAAAGTTATACCGATTTTTCGGCTAATTTTAGGTATTATTTTTCGTTATTTTGGTATTAATCCGTTTTTTAGGGCTATATTTATGGCATGAAAAGAGAAAACCTACATCAACCATTCGAAATTAGTTTTAGCGAGCTTGACGAATCCTTGCTAAAAGAGCATGAACATACCTTTTTTGAATTAGTATATATTCTTTCAGGAACAGGCATCCAATGGATTAACAACAATATGTTTCCTTATCATGACGGACATTTGTTTATGATTACTCCCGGAGATACGCATTCTTTCGAAATCCATACAACAACTAAGTTTGTCGACATCAAGTTTAACGACATATATATACATTCTTCTGTTTTCGGTGCTGAAAATATCCAAAGACTGGAGTTTATTCTTCAACATGCTAATCATCAACCCGGTTGTATACTAAGAAATAAAGTAGATAAGCTATTGGTGAAACCCATGATTGAAGCGATTATCAGGGAATATATTAACCGAAATTTATACAGCAAGGAGATTATAACACAAATAATTAATACGATTATTATTGTGGTAGCACGCAATATCGCAATGTTCTTGCCTGAACAGGTGGATGAATGCTCTGAGGACAAATCGCTTGACATATTGCAGTATATTCAAGCAAACATCTATAAAACAGGTAAAATCAGAGCAAAAGATATAAGCCAACATTTTGGCATTTCGGAGAATTATTTAGGACGATATATCAAAAAACATACTAATGAAACTATGCAGCAATACATTTTAAACTACAAACTAAAGTTAGTAGAAAATAGATTATTACATAGTCAAATGAGAATTTGTGAAATCGTTGAAGAATTGGGATTTACCGATGAGAGCCATCTTAATAAGTTTTTCAAAAAGTATAGAGGATGCAGCCCCTCTAATTTCAGAAAGAACAATTTGAAGTAAACCATATATATATCCTTGTTTTTAGAGTTATTAAAACAATAGAAATGACTATTTTTGCATTATATTTATAGATGTCTATGACAAATACAGAAACCATACAATCACTTATCGATAGCGGAGAAGGCTATAATGTAGAGTTTAAAGTTCGTGTACCTTCAAAAGTTCGTGAACTAACAGAGGAAATTTGCGCTTTCGCTAATGCTGACGGAGGATATTTGCTTATCGGCGTAGATGATAACGGACAGATTATTGGTACAGGTTTGGAAAATGACAAACGTTCAGCCATTCAAGGCTCTATCAGTGAAATATCTCCAGCTCTCCATTGTGATATGTATGCGGTAAATATCGAGGATAAGACAGTTTGGGTAATTGATGTTCCATCAGGGAAAGATAAACCTTATATATTTTCCGGTTCTATCTTTGTGCGTGAGGGAGCAAACTCACAGAAACTTCGTACTGTCGAAGAAATGCGCAGTTTCTTTCAGGAATGCAACAAAATATTTTTTGATGCTATCCCTTGTTCGTGGTTCAACATTTACACAGATGCAGATGAACAAGCGATAAAAGACTTTCGCACGGAAGCAAAGCTAAGTCCATCGACTGCCAACAAACAGATATTTGAGAATTTGGAACTGTTTACGGATAACGGAGTAGCCAAGAATGGAACAGCCATGTTCTTTGGGAAACAACCTGAACGAAAGTTTCCACACGCAGTAACAAGATGTGTCCTTTTCAAAGGAACAACCAAAGTATATATCATTGATGATAAAACCTTTGGCGGTCCACTATACCAACAATATTTGCAGGCTATGGCATGGCTAGAAAGTAAACTGCAAGTAGCTTATAAAATTGAGGGAGCAGGACCAAGAGAAGAAATTTGGGAAATTCCTCTTACTGTGTTTAAAGAAGCCATTATTAACGCTCTCTCACATCGTGATTATTACGAACAGGGAGCAACCATTACAATAGAAATGTTTGATGACCGGGTAGAGGTTTCTAATCCCGGAGGGCTTTTGCCTATCGTAGCTAAAGATTTCGGACACAAGAGCATGACACGCAACCCATTAATCTTTGGATTGTTTACCCGTATGCATTTGGTTGAAAGGGTGGCATCCGGCATTCCCCGTATGCAAAAAGCTATGAAAGAAGCCAATCTTCCTGAGCCTGATTTTCATACGGACGGGATGTTTACGGTTATATTCAAAAGAGGTATCAGTATCAAGAATGATACTGTAAATGATACTGTAAATGATACTGTAAATAGCAAGGAGAAAGAAGTTTTAAAGATAATCCAGAAATATCCTGGACTCAATTCGTCCAAGATTGCAGAATTAATAAAGAAAAGTATTCCAACAGCAAAACGCCACTTAAATTCTTTAGTTAAATCAGGTTTAATTGAGTTTAGGGGGGCACAAAAAACGGGGGGGTATTATATTATAAATCAACAGTAAGCTACATTATCATAGCATTATTAATCAATATAACTGTTTGGCATATGAATACTGATGAAACAATCAATAAAGAGGAGTTGACTTTGCAAAACACTCCTAAAGCAGTAAATTATCTTATAAATGAAATTGCTGAAATGAGAGTTTTACTTGAACATATAGAGTCACAATTAGGTTTAGGGGTTGATAAGCACAGACCTATAAATATTGAAAAAGCATGTCAAATTCTAAATCAAACTAAAAATGGCATCAATAAAATGGTCAGAAGCCGAACCATACCTCATTATATACAAGGAAACAAAGTTTATTTCTTTGAGGACGAATTAATTAAATGGGTTGAGAAGGGACGTGTTGCTACTCTACAAGAAAAATATACATCAAAGAGAAACTACTAATACTCAATCAGTATGGAACTGACACGCAAAGAATTATATGACTTAGTATGGTCTGAGCCAATGACAACCATATGTAAACGTTTTGGTCTTTCAGATAATGGTTTAAGAAAACGCTGTAAATCGATGAATATACCCACACCACCTTTGGGGTATTGGGCAAAACTGAAATATGGTAAGCAAGTCACACCTCTACCGTTCCAACAAGAGGAAACAAACGCAACTCAATCAACAACACTTCAAGAAGCCAAAGAACCTAAAGTAGAAATGGAGAAATCCGTAAATCCATACAAGCAACGTGAACTGGAAATTTGCAGTGGTGATATTTCATGCTTTAAGGTTCCAGAAGTCTTATATGCTAAAAATCCTCTAATAATCGACACAAAAGAAAAATTCAGACAGCGATCAGAAAATCAATATTTAAAGAAAAATCCCTATAAAAGTAAAATAAGAGAAACGTTAGACCTCTATGTTTCTGAGAATATGCTAGATAGAGCACTATCTATTTTTGATACAATTATAAAAGGCTTAATTTTTAGAGGACATAGTATTAAATGCAAAGACAATCAGACCTATGCCATTGTTGATGGTGAGGAAATTCAAATAAGATTAACTGAAAGAAAAAAGCAAAATCCTAATAGCAGTAATCGCTGTGATAACAATAATAATATCTTTTCTGGCGAATTACAGTTTTATATTTATCATAGTTCGAGCTTTCATAGCCCAACACTAGTTCATGATACGGCTTATACTAAAATCGAAGATAAAATAATTAGTATAGTAGCATACCTAGAGATTGAAGCAGATAATAGAAAGACAGAACGTATTGAAGCAGAAGAGAGAGAAAAGCGACGTAAAGAAGAAGAACGAAAAAGAGAAGAATTCGAAGAAGAGAAAAGAAAAGAGCTAGAAGACTTTAAAGACCTATTATACTCTGCTGAACGTTTTCGAAAAACTAATATTTTAAGAGAATATATTAATGCATTTGAGAACCATGCAATTGAAGATGGTGAAACTGATGATGAACTGCTAGCAAAGATACAATGGGCTAGAGAGAAAGCTGATTGGCTTGATCCTTTCATAGCTAAAAAGGACAATTATCTCAATTCTTATGATATGGATCGAATATTACAGGCTGCTGTTCCAGAACGAAGCTATCGCAATTCAGGGTACTCTTTTTGGACTAAACCTTATTGGAAGAAAAAACGATAACCGTATTCAAATTATGAAGAGCAAAATATTGCTTTCATATAATAATACTTATCTTTGCATTCAGAAATTTTATAGAGTTCCCGAACATCTTCGGGAGCATCATCAAGAGTATAAGCAGAAAGATTCTTACGCAAAGATTCCATATACCTGCCCACATCTTTTCCTGCGTATAGCTAGCAGGATTTAGTTTGAATACATTTTCTCCGCTAAATGCAAGAAAGCGGTTCTGAAGTTGTTTATCATTCACACATTCTTTCTTTATAAACTCGTCAAATCACCTCTAAGCTTCTACTACAACAAGTCTATTTTAGGCTGCAATATTCTCAAACTTATATAATATACATCTTAATCATCGACGAACGGCAAAAAGTTCAGCTTCAGTTTCCCAAGTACCATCCGGACGTTTTACCATACGTTGCCAACGGAATGAAGTCGTTGTAATTTCTGAAAACACCCACTGTATATTCTTCTCATTAATTTCCGTCTGAACAATCCTGTTTCCTTCTCTTTTTCCTTCCAGTTGTGTAGCCCCTCCTAATTCCGTATATAAAATATCCCATGCCTCTGTATTAGGATTATACATACGTACCGCAGTCGCATAAGCTGCATCCGGTTGATAATCTTTAATCCGTGCCTTACGCGAAGGGCAAATAAACACATCTTGAATTGCAGTCCCTTCCAGCACCCAAGCGAATATCCACTCTCCCTGAACATGTCTTTCGCCTGTTGTACCTTGGTTATCAACCCATTCAAAATCCCATTCACCGACAAACTGTCCATACAGGTTATCTTTTTCCGGTATCAAATTGCTTTTCCCTTTTGACACTAATACATTTATAAATTCTCCCATACTTTATTTACTGACTCTAGATTAGACAAATATAAGATTTATAATTAATAATCACTAATATTAAAGCAATTATCTGTATGCAATATCCATGTCGAAAGCAAACAGATGCATAGTATAAAGCACGGGATTCCCTACTCCCAAACAGATTTTTTATATTACACCCCAAAAACATTTCATTTACAAACTTATTGCAAAAAAAGTATTTGGCCATTAAATCTCAATTATTCAAGAAAGAAGTACCGATAAAAAGTCTTTTTTCCCTATATTTGCTAGGCTGAAAAAAATGTCATTAACTCAATTAATATGAAAAAACTATCGTTTATTATTGTATTTGTATTCCTGTCCATTCTTTTTGTACAGGCACAGCAAGCAAAGTATGTATTTTATTTCATCGGAGATGGAATGGGTGTTAACCAAGTTTTAGGAACAGAGATGTATCGTGGAGAGTTGGAAGGCAAAATTGGTGTGACTCCGTTATTATTCACCCAATTTCCTTATGCAACCATAGCCACTACTTTCTCGGCAACCAACGGAGTGACAGATTCGGCCGCTGCAGGAACAGCACTTGCTACGGGAAACAAAACAAAAAATGGCGCATTAGGTGTGAAAAAGGATCTGGAAACCAAAGTTAACAGTGTTGCTTCTTGGGCAAAAAATAAAGGTTGCCGTGTAGGTATCAGTACCAGTGTCAGCGTAGACCATGCCACACCGGCTGCTTTTTACGCACACCAAGGACAAAGAAGCAGCTATTACAACGTGGGTCTGGATTTGATTGATGCCAACTTCGATTTCTATGCAGGATCAGACTTTTTAGATCCCACCAACAAAAAAGCCGCCGGTTCAAATTCAGAAAGTCTGTACACACTGGTGGACAAAGCCGGATATACCATAGCCCGTGGCTACAAGGACTATCAGAAAAAAGCAAAAAAATCGGACAAACTGATTCTCTTACAACCTGCAACAGCAACAGACAATAGTGCTATCCCCTATGCTATCGATCGAAAAAAAGGCGATATGACTTTAACTGAAATCACCCGTGCCGGAATCAATTTCCTGTCTAAAGATCTATCAAAAGGGTTCTTCCTGATGGTTGAAGGAGGTAAAATAGACTGGGCTTGCCACAGCAACGACGCCGCTACCGTATTCCACGAAGTGATGGATATGGACAATGCCATAAAAGTTGCTTACGAATTCTATGAACAACATCCTGATGAAACCCTGATTGTAGTAACAGCCGACCACGAAACCGGAGGAATCGTTTTAGGAAAAGGTCCGTATACTTTGAACCTGCAAGCTTTAAAATCACAAAAAGTAAGTGAAAGCGGATATACTAAAATTGTAAACGAATTAAGAAAAAAATACAAGAATCAAGTACCTTGGGAAGTTATCAAGCAATCATTGAAGGATAATTTCGGATTTTGGGATAGTATTCAATTGAATGAAAAGCAAGAAGCATCCCTGAAGAAAGTATATGATGAATCATTTAGCGGTAAAGAGATAGATTTAACCAAAAGTGAATATCAACAAGACGAACCTTTGGCAGCTGAGGCCAAAAGAATTCTGGATGACATCGCTCTGGTAGGTTGGACCAGTGGTGGGCACTCTGGAGGTTATGTACCCGTATTCGCTATCGGAGCCGGCGCCCAACTATTCCAAGGTCGCATTGACAATACCGAAATTCCGGTAAAAATAGCAGAAGCTGCTGGTTATCCCAACAATTAATCAAAAGCAAGATAGTGCGACAAACGTTCCAAGTCTTTCTCAGTGAATTCCTCATACAAGGATAACTGGGAAAGACTTTTTAATTTTCCCTTTTTCCTCCTATATTCTATAATTACCTTTGCCTGATAAAAATTCATATAAGGATGAGAGCGAAGTTTGTCAAGCCCGGCCTTATTGGCATTTATCCGATGAATTGGTGCATTTCCGAGTTTAAACCATCTCAACATATCCTCATCTACATAGTTCACTTCCTTCAATTGAGCCATATCATAAAAACCTCCCAAACGTTTCCGGTAAGCCACAATCATGCGTGCAATGCCACTGCCTATTCCCGGAATCTTTTTCAACTCGGTAGTGTCCGCTTCATTCAAATCGACTAAAGTTCCTTCCGGATATTTATAAACCGCCAACGTATCTTTCTCCGCCTTTTTGATAAAGTGCAATGTATCCTGTTTCCGCCGAAAAGCCTCTGATATCTGGATATAAGGTTTTAACATATTAAATTTCTCGGACGACAAGCCATAAACACGAGAGAAATCATCCGCTGTCCTGAATTTACCGCCGGCTCTCCGGTATTGCAAAATAGTATGTGCAATAAAAGGAGGCAATCCACGTTGCAAAAATTCGATGGAATCGGCTGAATTTGGATCAAAAGCAGCCAATACCACCTCTCTTCTTTTAGGCTTATCATAGGAATATCGCAGAGATTCCTTCTCCTCCATCTCATGTACTCCGGCCAGAAAGTTTTTTATTTCTTCTATCCCCTCTTGATCCTGTTCCAAAGACTCTTCCTTTACTGGAAACAGAACCCATATACACATAAATATGAAAAGCAAAGTCAACAAAAAAAGTATAGCTCTGCGTTCGCTTTTCGAAAAATAGAAGAAGTCTTTCCACATTACAATTCTAAATTAGCCCTAATTCATTGATAAAAATCAAAATGATAGCCACAGGTGCCACGTATCTCAACAAGAAGATATACAAATTGAAAAGACCTGCTTTCAGTTTTCCCCCATTGGTCAATTCTTCATAAGAAACGGAACGTTTCAAATACCATCCTACAAAGATACATACCAGCAAGCCACCCAAAGGAAGCATTATTTTTGCAGTGACAAAATCAAGTAAGTCAAAGAATCCCTTATCAAACAGCGTATATTTCTGCATAACTCCCAATGACAAGGAAGAAATGATTCCAATTATAATGCACCCGAAAGTGACCAATCTAGCAGCACGGCCACGAGTTAAATTGAATTCCTCGTGCAGAAAAGCCGTCACCACTTCATGTAGAGAAATAGTAGAAGTCAATGCAGCCAAAGCCAACAAGACATAGAACATCACCGAGAAAATATAAGCTAATATCGGCACACCGCTAAAAGCTTGCTGAAAAACATTAGGCAATGTAATAAAAATTAATGATGGTCCCGCATCCGGCTGGATACCTACAGAAAAGGCCGCCGGAAAAATAATCAATCCGGCCAAGACAGCCACAAAAGTATCAATCACACCGACACTCAGAGCCGTATTTCCCAGTTTGGTTTCTTTCCCAAAATAAGAAGCATAGGTTGAAAGACATCCCATTCCCAAACTCAAGGAAAAGAACGCCTGCCCCATAGCCCCTAAGAAAACATCTCCGTTCACTTTACTGAAATCAGGCTTCAGCAGAAACTCCAAACCTTTTTCCGCATTGGGAAGCGACAATGAGCACCCCACCAAAACTACTATCAGTACAAACAAAACAGGCATCAGCACCTTCGAAGATTTCTCTATTCCATCTTTCACTCCCTTTACTATAACAAAATGGGTGGCCAATAAAAAGATGACCAGCCAGATAAGCGGACGAACAGGGTCCTTCGAAAAACTCTGGAAAGCAACCACAAAATCTTCCGGCTTCTTATCTGCAAAACCATTCATTCCCGCTTCCAATATATATTCCAAAGTCCATCCTGCCACTACCGAATAATATCCTAGAATAAGAAAACCGGCCAAAACCCCCAAATATCCCAACCACTTCCAATGAGTTCCGGGTGCCAAAACCTTATAAGCACGTCCCGTACTTGCTTTTGAATGACGACCTACTGTGAATTCGGCAATCATAATAGGCATTCCCAACATAAAAACACACGCCAAGTATACTAAGATAAATGCCGCACCTCCATGATTTCCCGTTTCATAGGGAAACCTCCATATATTACCAAGTCCTACAGCCGAACCTGCCGCCGCCAGAACAGCCCCAATCTTACTTCCGAAATTTACTCTTTCGCTTTTTTGCATAAAAAACTATCAAATTATTATAAATCAACACTGGTTAGCCTGCAAAAGTATAAAATTAATCGTACTTTTGCGACGAATCACAAAAAAATTAAAGTATGCTATATTATTTTAGAAAATATCCGGTATCCTTGATCATTGTAGCTATCATCTTTTATCTTTCCTTTTTCACTCCTCCTAAAACAGATGTGGAAGAAATCCCCTACATAGACAAAGTAGTGCATATATGCATGTATGGAGGACTCTGTTTCATTTTATGGATAGAATACCTGAGGAATCATAAGGCTATCAATTGGAATCATGTAATATGGGGAGGCATCATAGCTCCTGTAGCTATGAGCGGGTGTATCGAACTGATGCAAGCTTATTGCACAGATACCCGCAGCGGTGACTGGCTGGATTTTCTGGCAAACAGCATTGGAGTCGGACTAGCCGCCTTAATAGGATATTACTTACTTCGCCCCCTTATATGGCGTAAATCCTAAAAAGAAACGCCGACGATTCTTCGCGAACAGTCGGCGTGATGATAAAAGTCAAAGTTATATAATAAAGATAGAGAGTCAACTTAACGGAAATCTTTCAGATCATTCTGCAACCTCTGACGAGTGAAAAAGATACGGCTTTTCACTGTTCCCAACGGAAGTCCCAGTTTTTCGGCAATTTCCCTATATTTAAATCCTGATACATACATAGCAAACGGCACACGGTAATCTTTAGGCAACGCATTCACGATACGATGTATCTCTTTCAAATCATAAGCACCTTCTGTAGAATCGAATCCTGAGTCCTGTGGAAGATTCAAATGGAACAAGTTATCTGTCTGATCGACGAAAGTCTGATCACGCACTGTTTTACGATAATTATTTATAAATATATTACGCATGATGGTGTACATCCATCCTTTAAAATTCGTATCTGGAGTAAACTTCTCTTCGTTGTCCAAAGCTTTAAGTGAAGTTTCCTGCAACAAATCATTAGCCTCTTCTCTGTCAGCTGTCAATTTAAATGCAAAGCGAAATAATTCGGTTTGTATACTTAGTAAATGCTGTGTAAAGTCGACTGTCTTCATATTAATCTATTTTTAAATTGTTATTTTCTGTTTTTGCTTTCTGCTGCAATATTAACGACTTCTCGCAAAAGTCACGACAGAAAAACTAACAACAAAGGGGGTATAAACTATCAAATAACAGTTTTTACCCCCTAAATTAACAGTTAACAGGTGGTTTCGTTTTAACTTTTAATTAGCCGGTATCCCTCCACCGGTTCCAGCATTACCTCCTCCACTTTTCAAATCATCATTATTAATGCTTCGCGCAGCTTTTTTTACCTGAGCCTTCAACTCCCCAAAACGCCAACTGATATTAAATCCATAATAACGCATCGGAATTCTGGTAGCAGTAGAAGAGCAGAAAGTAGGAGTATTGATGTTATTCTTAAAAGTAATATATTTATTAAATAAATTGGACGAGTTAAGAGATATAGTCAGCCTCTTTTCCTTCAAGAAAGAACGACTGAGCCCTATCGCATAATAATAGAAAGAGGAACTTTTACCTTGCAAAGAGATATGCGGAGTACCACCCCCTCCGTTCAGACTCAGACGCAGATCCCAAGGCAGAGTCTGCTGGAAGCTTCCGAAGACATTTCCTTCCCAGCCATGATTCTTTAAATCAAGCCCTGAACTTCTATAATCCACATAAGCTCCCCGTCCATTGATATTAAAGCGGGTTTTAGGAGACATATTCCAGTTCAAGAACAAAGACAAATTAATATTCTTACTTTTTCCTATATTATCATAGGTAGAATTCATCACACCATCTTTTATAAAAGAGTATTGCTCTATACCATTATTGACAAAAGAATAATTAGCACTGACATTTACATTAAATTTCTGCGAGAAACTACCGAAAGTAACACTAAGCGAATGGGCCTTTTCACTTTCCAAATCAGGATTACCGTAACTGATCGCAGTAGGGTTGCTGGTGTCAGTAAACGGATTCAAAAACCAAATACCCGGCCGGCTGATACGCATATTATAAGATGCCCTCAAACTTTGAGTAGGAGCCAATTGGTAAGAGAACATCAAGGATGGAACCAAATCATCAAACTGAGCATCAAACTTCTCATCCTTATTTTTATAATCCGCATCCATAAATGTATGCTCATAGCGAATTCCCGCCTTTCCACCGAGTTTTTTGTACTTCAGCTGATAGCCCAAATAAGCAGCCAGAATATCCTGCTTATGATCATATTGCGTACTCATATCCTGATCATACTTATATTCTCCGGTTTTATCGGCCAGATAATATTTACCATCACTTTTACTTCTACGAAAAATATACTTTATACCAGTTTCAATGCTGTGTATCGAATTGATCGGATTGGTATAGTCCAATTGAGCCGTATGCTCTTGTGTGCTGGCATCATTTTTAAAATATTGGTTTTGCAAAAGATAAGGAACATTCAACGTATCCTCATAATCCGTATTCGCTTCACTGTTATTGGGGGAATGGCTAAAACGATAAGAGAAAGTAAGAAGTTCCCCTTTCTTTTTAAACGAATGCTGATAATCCATGTTGCCCCCCACTTCGCCAAAGCCCGATTCATTATTTCCCAAAGAACCGTAACCGTAAACCGGATTACCGGCATGATTCGTCATCTGGGTATTTCCAATCCTCTTATTCGTAAAATTGCCAGTCATCAGATTCATAGAAAAACTAATCAGATTCAAAGTGTCAATCTCATAACTTCCTTCCAGACTGCCAAATTGAAAATTGCCATAGCTCTTGCTTCTTCGATGCGACTCCAAAAATTTATTTTCCTGAGACGTGAAATCCTCACGATATGAATCTTCAAATCCCTTTTGAGATCCCTGGTAGTTATAAGAATAATTACCGGTAACAGTGAACTTGCCCGACTGCACCGTACCATAACCGCCACCATACACACGCATATTGCTTGCACCACCATTCAATGTCACCGTATATCCTTCCATTCCTGCTCCTACAGTGATAATATTCAAGATGCCCGCCACCCCTTCCGCGTCATATTTAGCCCCAGGCTCGGTGATAACCTCTATAGATTTAATGGAATTGGCCGGCATACTCCGCAATACCTCGGTAGGATTATTACTCATCATGTTATTCGGCTTGCCATTAACATGCACTTTAAACTTACTGCTACCGTTTACTTGAATTTTATCCTCTCCATCTACAGTCACCAGCGGAACTTTACGGAGCATTTCAAGAGTCGTATTGGTTTTAGAATCCGGATCATCCTCTATACTATACGTCACTTTGTCTATTTCCGCCTTTACCAAAGGTTTCTGCGCTACCACCTCCACTCCTTTCAACATTTCAGTCGCTTCTGCTATCAGAATCTTACCCAAATCAACATTCCTACGATTTGCCGATATCGAGAACTCCTTCTGTACAGGAGACTTTCCTACAGAAGTAAAATGAATGAGATAAGTCCCCGGCACGGCAAGCCGTTCGTCAAACCTGCCGTCCGCTCCTGTCACAGCCAGTTTCACCGGCTTTGCAGGATTGTTCTTCAATGAAATACGGATTGTAGAATACGGTTCCCCTTCATTAGACAAAGAATCTAATAAGACTCCCTTGACTGAGAACTGGCCTTGGACAGCCTTTTGCGCCTTCGCCGTAAATGACAAACTTGCCACAAGCAAGATAATGCCCCATAAAATGTTGTGTTTCATATATCAATAATGAGTTTGTGTTTGTTGCAAAGGTAGGTAAACGATAGCAAGTAGTTTATTTTCAGACGTTAAAGAAGCCTATATATTATCTACCAGCGAGTATAAGGATTCTTCATCAAAAAAGAATTATAATAACGAATATCTCCCGTTACCTCTTTTTCGATGAAATGGGGCTTTTTGAACAATTCGTCCTCACTATTCAATTCCACTTCCGCTACAGTCAAGCCTTCATTCTCACCATAAAACTCATCCACTTCAAAGATATGCTCTCCACTTTTCACCAAATACCGGATTTTATCAATCACCCCAGGCTCACACAGTTTCATCAACTCTTCGGCCTCTTGCAAACTGATCTCCTTCTCCCACTCATAACGACTTGTACCGGAGTCATTGGAAGCCCCTTTGATAGTAAGATACCCTTTATTATCCCGAATACGCACCCGGACAGTTCTTCCACGAGCACTACAGATATAACCTTGCACAATATGACTATGTGCATAAGCCTCTAGTTTATAACTGTCGTCCTTTACTAAAAATTTTCGTTCTATTTCTTGTCCCATAGCGTTTTAATATATAAAAAAGCCCCGCAGAGAATAACCTCAGCAGGACTTCACTATTTATTTTCCGTTTTTATCCATACATGGCATAGCCCACCATAATAACAAGGGCTAATACAATTAATCCGATGAACAGACCTTTTACAATCCTATTTGCTTTCTCTTCTTCCCGCTTACTATAAGCAGCTTTCTTATTCTTTCCCATAAGTATTTCATTTTTAAGATTAAACCATCTCTTTTGAATATCCCAAAAGTACAAAGTTTCTAGAAGAAAACAAATAAATTACGAAGAATTTACTAATTCTCCGAACCGGAAAACTCCATCAAGTATGCCTTGATAAAGCCATCAATCTTTCCATCCATCACTCCGTTCACATCCGAAGTTTGAAAATTAGTACGATGATCCTTCACACGACGGTCATCAAAGACATAACTGCGTATCTGTGATCCCCATTCAATCTTCTTCTTGCCAGCCTCCACCTTGGCCTGTTCTTCCATGCGGTGCTGCAATTCCTTATCATATAAAATTGAACGCAACTGTCTCATCGCATTTTCCTTATTCTTCGGCTGGTCACGGGTTTCAGTATTCTCAATCAAGATTTCCTCTTCCTCACCGGTATACGGATCTTTATATTGATAACGCAGACGTACTCCTGATTCCACCTTGTTCACATTCTGTCCGCCGGCCCCTCCCGAACGGAAAGTATCCCAAGACATACGGGCAGGTTCAATTGTCACTTCAATACTATCATCCACCAACGGCGTTACAAACACAGAAGCAAAAGAAGTCATCCGTTTCCCCTGAGCATTATAAGGAGACACGCGCACCAAGCGGTGGACTCCATTCTCACCTTTCAGATAACCATATGCAAAACTGCCCTCAATATTCATAGTCACCGTCTTGATTCCGGCCTCATCCCCATCTTGAAGGTTAGCCACGCTCACTTTATAGCCATTGGTCTCCGCCCAACGCATATACATACGCATCAGCATGGAAGCCCAATCCTGACTTTCAGTACCACCGGCACCGCAATTAATTTTCAATACACAATCCATTTGGTCGGCCTCCTGGCGAAGCATATTCTTCAGTTCCAATGCCTCCACCGCAGTGACAGCCTTTTGATACGCTGCATCCACTTCTTCTTCGGTAACCAAATCATCTTTACAAAAGTCAAAAGCCAATTCCAGTTCATCTGCCATCGTCTTTACCTCACGGTAACCGTCGATCCATTTTTGCAGATCTTTCACCTTCCTCATTTGTGCTTCTGCTTTCTTGGCATCATCCCAAAAACCGGGCGCCTGCGTACGCAGTTGTTCTTCTTCCACCTGAACCAGTTTATTTTCTATGTCCAGATATCTTTCAAGTGCCGCAGTACGTTCTTTTACGTCTTTCAGTTGCTCTATTGTTATCATCTTGAGAATTTTTGCATTTCAAGGTGCAAAGATAGTGGAAATCTATTCATTTTCCCATTATTCTTCGTACATCTTTTCTATTTCGGCAGCATAGTTCTTGTTCAGCACATTACGTTTTATTTTCAACGTATTGGTCAGCTCACCACGTTCCATACTGAAAGGATGGGGCAACAAAGTAAACCTCTTGATCTGTTCATAATGTGCAAACTGCTGCTGCAGTGTATCAATCCGCTCTTTAAACAAATCGATAATTTCCGGTTTCTGCAACAGTTCCTCCATACTTTCATAGCGAATACCTTTTTTTGCGGCATACTCTTTCACCAGTTTATATTCAGGAATTATCAAAGCAGAAACAAATTTACGTTCATCGGCAATAATAGAAATCTGATCGATATAACGGTCTACCACCAATTTGGCTTCAATGGCTTGAGGAGCGATATACTTCCCGTTTGAAGTTTTAAACAAGTCCTTGATACGCTCTGTAAGGAACAAATGCCCATCTTTTATATAACCCGCATCACCGGTATGGAACCATCCGTCTTCAGTAAACGCTGCTTTTGTAGCAGCTTCCTTTTTATAATAGCCATGAGTGATTCCCTCACCACGTAGCATTATTTCGTTATTCTCCCCTATTCTGACCTGCACATGAGGCATGATACGCCCCACCGAACCAACCACATGGTCATTATCATTCTCACAAGCAACCGTTGCAGTAGATTCCGTCAATCCATAACCGGCTACCATATTAATTCCCACCGACAAAACAAACTCCTGTACAGCCGGCGGAATAGCCGCACCGGCAGTAGGGAAGAAACGCCCGTTTTCAATGCCAATAGTCTTTTTCAACAAGCTATAGATCGTTTTCTCATAAAATTTATATTTCATGTGCAATACAGGCGGAGGAGTCAGCCCTTTGTACACATATTCCAAATTATGTTCACGTCCCACTTTAATAGCATCCAGCATCAACTTCTTTTTCAATCCGGTTGTCTCATTGATTTTTTCTTGCACGCCGGCATACACTTTCTCCCAGAAACGGGGAACACTGCACATAGCCGTAGGACGGATCTCCTTTATTGTCTTCTGGATATCAGCAGGACGCAAGTTGATAGACAAAGTACACCCCATCGAAAGACACCAGCAAGTCCATGCACGCTCAAACACATGAGTAAAAGGAAGGAAATTCATAATCACATCCTGATCACCCAATTGAGGGAAACGTTCATCGTGTGCCGGAATGGCCGCCTCATAGCAAGAATGATGCAACATCACCCCCTTGCTGTCTCCGGTTGTTCCACTGGTATAAAGAATATTGGCAAGATCACCATTACCCGACTCTGAAGTACGCTTGTCTACCTCAGCTTGATGCGGATGCGCCTCGCCCAATTTCAGAAAGTCATCAAAATAAATGGAAGTCTGGTCCCGCTCATCACGTTTTACATCCTTGTCGAAAATTATAATCTGTTTCAGTTGGCTTCCCAGTTGCATAACCCGGAACGCCACATCATATTGCAACTGTTCACCTACAAAGATATAACGTATTTCGGCATCACCTACCATATAATGTACCTGCGCCTCGGAACTGGTAGCATAAAATGGTACAGTAACAGCCCGTACCCCAAAAGCTCCAAAGTCCACATACAGACATTCCGGTTTATTTTGAGAAAAAACTGCTATATTTTCCTGTATGCCTATACCTAATTCTATCAATGCATTCGAAACTGTTTTTACAGTTGCGGCAAACTGGTTCCAAGAAACCGGAATCCATGTTTCTGTTTTATAATCGCGGTAACGCAACGCTACACGATCACCATATTTCCCTGCCTGACGTTGTATCAGGACAGATAAGAAAGAACTACTCATTCCAAAAATTTATTTTTAATTCATCGGCAAAGTTATCGTTTAATTTGGAATTATCCTCTATAAACAGGCATTAATTTTCCCAACCAGTCAAAGAGTTAGAAGAAATCAGCCGAAAGCTTTAGTTGCATATCTAACTTAATTACCTACTTTTTTCATCACCGTTTACCACGCAAAAATAGTATCTTTGCAACACATTAAATTATTAAAATCAAGATGATTGATATAGAATATTACACTTCCGAAGCAACCACATTGCTGAATTCGTTAATCGGTATCCCCTCATTGAGCCGGGAAGAAGAAGCTGCCGCCGACTTTCTGCAGAACTATATTGAAGAAACAGGTATCATGACCGGTCGTTCGGGCAACAACATTTGGTGTATCAGTCCGATGTTCGACCTCAACAAACCGACTATTTTACTAAATTCCCACATCGATACCGTAAAACCGGTAAACGGATGGCGGAAACATCCTTTCACTCCGAAAGCCGAAAACGGAAAGATTTACGGTTTGGGAAGTAATGACGCCGGCGCCAGTGTAGTATCCTTATTTCAGGTGTACCGCCATCTCTCTACAACCGAGCAGGCATACAATCTGATCTTTCTTGCCTCATGTGAAGAAGAAGTTTCCGGAAAAAACGGAATAGAAAGCGTATTGCCCCAACTACCTCCCATCACCTTGGGCATAGTGGGTGAACCGACAGAAATGCAGCCTGCCATTGCCGAAAAGGGATTGATGGTGCTGGATGTTACCGCATACGGAAAAGCCGGACATGCCGCACGCAATGAAGGAGTGAATGCTATTTACAAAGTACTGGAAGACATTCAGTGGTTCCGTGATTATAAATTCCCGAAGGAATCCTCCCTGCTAGGCCCCGTCAAAATGAGCGTGACACAAATAAATGCCGGCACGCAGCATAATGTCATCCCCGATACTTGTACTTTCGTTGTGGATATCCGCAGTAATGAATGTTACTCTAACGAAGAACTATTCAAAGAAATAAGCGCCCGTCTAAAAAGCGAGGCGAAAGCCCGTTCTTTCCGCTTGAACTCATCTCATATCAGTGCCGAGCATCCCTTTGTGAAACGCGCGGTAAAACTAGGACGTGTACCTTTCGGCTCTCCTACTTTGTCCGATCAGGCGTTGATGAAGTTCCCGTCTGTCAAAATCGGTCCGGGAAAGTCCTCCCGTTCACATACGGCTGATGAATATATCATGGTTTCGGAAATTGAGGAAGCAATAAGGCTTTATATCGAGATGCTGGACGGACTGGTGCTGTAAACGACTTACCAAGACGCTATTTCCCCTATAGACAGACCGGTAACCTGTGCAATTACATCAAATGCAATACCGGCCTGTTTCATTTTTTTTGCATTCTTGAAGCATTCTTCCTTACGACCTTGCTCAAGACCTTCTTCAACTGGGTGGACATCACACTGTACCAATCACGGAAATTCTTCAAACTTTCCCAATACTCGCCTAATTCCTTAGGATTGAACTTAGCTATCTCGGCAGCCTCGAAAAGGATAACTCTGATGTCAGGAACAGTTTTAGCATACTTTCTTATTGTGAGTTCCAATAAAATTCCTAAGCTTATCGATTTCATATCAGGCGGATAAAACGGTTCCGCACTTTGAGCGTCATTTAAACAGGAAAAAATAACATCTATTGCCTGTTCCCACGTAATAAAAAACCGGGTAGCTTCAGGATCTGTCAATATAAGCTCCTTCCTATTTTCTAATGCATACTTCCATTTTACCAAAACAGACCCTGTAGAATGCAATACATTTCCATAACGAACTATCCTATAAGCGCAATTCGATCCGTTTATTTGCTCAAAATCCCCAAAAAGATTCTCCATAAGCAATTTAGTAGCCCCATACGTTCCTGAAACTTGAACAGCTTTATCAGTGCTTGTTGCCAGAATAAATTTTATGTTCTGTTCCTCAACAGTTATTTTAAGAAGATTCAACGTACCAAGAATATTAGTCTGAACAGCTTTCAGAGGATGTTCTTTTGCCAAAATGACATCTTTAAACGCAGCCAAATGAAATATCCCATCACAACCATTCAATGCCTTTTTCAATAAAAGATAATCTTCAACGGGGCATGGAAAGATTTGAACGCTTTTAAATTTCTCCCTCAGAGCAATCAGTTTTCCTTCATTCCTGGCTATCGCATGAATAGTATGTCCTTGGGTAATCAACCGTTCTATCAATTTCTCAGCCAAATAACCGGTAGCCCCCGTTACTGCAATGGTTCCCATACTCAAGCTATTTTTTATCATTCATCAACACATCCCTCGCAACATAAGGCTGTGGAGAAAACTCAATAGTCAACACATTCGACTCTCCTAAAGCTGTTAATGTATGGACGCACCCCGGTAAAGTCCGTACCAAATCCCCCTTTTCCCAAATCTCTTCTATTACAGCCTCACTATCATCATATTTCTGAAAAGTGGCATGCATACGCCCCTGTAAAATAAGCATATATTCCACCTTTCTAAAATGATAATGATTGCCTCTAAGAACCTTTGGGACGAATTGCAAGAATCCTATATATTTAGCGGCTTCCACCGCTGGAATTGAAGCACTCAAAGTAGTATCCTCGCCAATTACAAAACCAGTTCCCGCCTCCAGCAAGCTATAATTTTTCACATCTCCTACGGATTCCACTCTTATCAAATCCCTGACAGTTATTTCATCAAACATTTTTTTTGATTGCTCACGCACGTCAATTTTACATAATCCGGCACGATATTTTAATAAAAACAACTTATGATGAGGAGCAAGGTTCTCCAATCTCAAACACTCATCCATATCCAGCAAGACAAAAGATTCACCTTCCAAAATACGGATATCCGCTGCATCGTCCATCAAATAAGTATGATGAATATATTCCCATCTATCATAGTCTGCTCTATACTCAGACCCCAAATAGGTTATAGAACTAAAATGCACCTTTTGGGATTTCTTGTGTTCAAATTCTTCCTTCAGTTCTCTGATAATGCCATCTAGAGGGGTTTCCTCCTCCTCAAGGTAGCCAGAAACAAGAGAATAATATCCGGAGTACTCTATATCCGGGTTCTCATCTCTTTTTTGCAACAATACTCTATTATCTGTTGTAGTAATAATCACAGTAGTCGAATCCATCATCTTTTTCATCTTCATTATTTTTTAAATTTTCATTCTGTTGTATTTTCACCACACCCACGTGATGAATAATATTTTCCTTATTCAGCATATCAGTATAAATAGCATGGTTTAACACCATAATAAGCAACCAAATAAGAGACAATATGGCAAAAAAAGGTTGGGTGTATGATTTCAGCCATAACTCCCAAGACTTTTTCTCTCTTTTCAAATTAGAAGGAATCTTTGTGAAAAGTTTCACATACTCATCCGGAAAAGCCTTTTCCGCTTCACATAACATATTCTTCCAGTGCTCATGATAACTCCATAATCTCTGCATTACGTAAATAGACCATATTGAAAATGACAATCCGCCAAATGCAATAATAAATGTCAGATATTCAGAAGTTTGACATATAGAGTTAAACAAGACGGTTTCCAATCCGAATAAAGAAACATTTATTCCGAACATAATATTAAAACGGCTCCAGATACCAGCTCCTTCATACTGTAATTGACCAAGAAGGTGAGTATAATGTTCCATTAATTTAGTGTTCTGCAAGGCATCCCTATCATTTACCGCTTTTTTATTATCTACATCCGCATAAAAGTTTATACCGCATCGAACTAATTTCGTCATTATATCAAGAATATATTTTTATAATAAAAAAGGAGAGGATATTCTTCTGTAATCAGATTCATATCCCCTCCTCGCTTGAAGTTATCAAGAAGAAAGCATATCAAATTTAAACTATACTTTCTATCTTAGCCCGAATGTTTACTGTACTTTTCTTGTTACAGTTACCTTGAATGTCTTGGTTACAACACCCCAGTCGTGAGTATAAGTGATGATGAATTGAACATCATGCTCATAAACAGTACCTGTAGGTTCGCCATTCCAAGTAAGGATACCGTTAGCATAGCTGTATTCAGCCTTGTCTGCTTCAGAGATATCAACTTTAACACCTGTAGATTCAGAGTCCTTCTGATACAATGTAGCTGCAATAGGTTCTGCTTTAGCAAGATCATTGGCTCCATCATATACTACCAACTTATTACCAACAGCATCTTTCAAAGTCAAATCTGTCCATTTCTTCTTGTCAGCAGCAACTTTCAAGCCATTAATCAAATCAAAGAGATTAATTTGTTCACCAGTTGCTAATGCAGGATTGTTATACTTCAAGTCAACAACATCAGAGAATGCCAAGATCGGTGTTTGCACAGTCCATTCTTCTGTATCGAAGAGTACACGTTTAGAATCAGTATCACCTGCTGTAATATCGTAAATATCAACTTTCAGTTTGCCAACCTTAGCCAAATCTACACGTGGAGTAAATACAATCTGGTTAGTAGTAGCCCACTTGATATCACCACTCTTCATCATTTCCTGAACATAAGCGTTCTGGTTCTTTGAAGCCATATCAAATTTCACTATAGCATCTTCAGGAACAACATCATACATTTCGTCAAATACCTGAGATTGCATAATGAAGTCTGTGTAATTTGCTCCACTCTTAACCCATTCACCCATGATAATGCGGTTCTTATACTGATCCTTAATCGGACAATCGAATGTATAAGTTACAGAGAAGTCGTTGATTGTAACCTTGAACAGTTTATTCTCATACTTGTTGTAAACACCGTAAGGAGTGTTGATACCATCGGTCATCACCATATCATAGTCACTGTTCCAATCATAGTTATTATATGAATAGATTGACCCCATCAACAAATTAGCCTTCTTGATTTGTTTCTGACCAGCACCTGGTGTCAAAATTAAGAATAAAGAATCTTTATCTGCATTATTTCCACCATTCTTATAGTAGAGAACAGCTTCATTTACAATGGCATTATCTTCAAAATATTTAGCAACTTCAGTTACATCTTGATTTCGTACATTCCAGAAGGAATTGAAACATTGACTAGACTTGTTAGTATAACCTACCAACTTGTTGGCTGTGTCATATTCAGGTATATACAATTGAACAAAAGTAGAATACACCGTATTGTTATATGAAACAACATCACGTCCTTCGATAGCATTTTCAAAGTCACGAACATCCAAAGTGATAACTTGAGATTTTGCACTATTGTAAGTAAATGTGAAGTTGTCTGTAGCGTTCAACGGTTTCAAAGCAACAGTTGAGAAGTTAGGATTAACAGCAGGACGAACTGCTTTGATAAATACTACATTCTTTATCTCATAATCTTTAATTCCTTCTTCTTGAGCCTTAACAGTAGTAGTTACTTCAATAGCTGCATATTCATCAATAGCAGAAGCTTGGTTAGTTGATTTCACAGACAAGACATTATCTTTCAGTTCAAAGATACCTTGATGAGTCTTGATAGTTTGACCCTTAAAAGTGTATTCTTCATTCTGATCCAACAGTCTGAAAGCCTTTTCATAAACAATACCTGTTTCTTTTACCCAAACCTTAGCACTTTGAATATAAACATCAATAGAATCATTTACATTGTAAGTACCTTGATAGTTGAATTTACCAAAATCATATCCATCATAAGCATTCCATCCTTCAGTAATAATCTTCGGATAATTGTTACCTGTTACGGTAGTGGAAGTGAATGCGTTCTTGATATTATCAGTAGTAACATTTGTTCTTCCTACTGTAAAGTAATCAGAAGCAGAAGTGTATTGACCATACATAGTTACATCTAAAGAAGTTGCAACTACTGTTCCTTCACTTATTCCTTCATTAGGTATCATGGCAAGTTTCAATACTCCGTTTGCTAAAGTAGCCGAACCATCCATATATACCAAAGCCGGTTCTACACTACGACTCAATTTGTATGTATCAACGAACGAGAATTTAGCATTGTCCAATGAGAAATCACCCGGATAAACCTTGAAAGAAGCATAAGCAGGGACAGCTGCAAACAATTCATTATCTGTATTATACACATTATAAGCATAACAAACATCATAGGCATCATCAACAGCCTGTTTTCTGTAAACTACAGTCTGCAACCCTTTGAATGCAGAACCTTCCTGCAGCAAAGTATAGTTCTGTCCGTCGATAGTCACGATTACAGTCTTGCTTTCAGCATCTACAGCAATGTTAGGAAATTCATTGTTCTGCTTCAAATCAGTAACTTTGTCACCGATCTTGATGTATTCCACACCATCCACTGTCACCCAAGACACGTTTGAACCGGCAGCTTCACCATCCTGACCTCTGGCCGGAACTTTGTTACCTTCGGTATCTTTCACATCCACCCAAGTAGCACCTTTGTCTGTGCTGACCTGCCAGTAATTGCCTTCCACACGGAATTCAGGGATAACAGTAGTACCGGCTGCTCCATTTGTTCCATTCGTACCATTCTTGATAGTAATTTTGGAACCGTCAGTGAAAACCAGTTCATATCCACCGGTAACCTCATTACATGACTGAACGAATTTACCTGCCTTAATTGCCGAGTCAAGACTTGCAATGGTTTCCTTGACTTCGCTCAATTCCTTGTCGATGCGGTCAATGTCATCATCATAGTCCTTACAAGACACAAATGTTCCTGTCGAGGTCACCATTAAGGCTCCGA
>PPYF01370341.1_pt1 | contig 34766 bp, 41 predicted proteins | sample 1559871 | NCBI WGS metagenome assembly PPYF01 (sample SAMN08240021, study PRJNA423297) | Human gut metagenome, whole genome shotgun sequencing project.
TCTGCGTCCGGTTTTCCACCTCGTTCGGACGAAAAAATCTACGCCAATCTGGCAGACCTCATTTTATCAGTGCTTCCTTATATTATAGTATAGTTGAAGGATTCATACAATAAGAAGGACATTTGTTGTCAATGCGTCATGGCGGATGATGGATATCATCAATAAAATTGATTTTGGATTAAGGGGGGGCGATTTTTACGATAATATTGTTAAGGAAGCACTGATAAATTCAGCACTACCATCTTGACGCATCTTTTTTGCCCGCACTGTGTCGGCAAATCCTCCACATAGCCCTTGCTATGCGTCCGGTTTGCCTCCTTGTTCGGACGAAAAATCTACGCCAATCTGGCAGACTTCATTTTATCAGCGATTCCTTAGAAGAAAAGAAAGGAAGGCTTGATATGGCATATTTGAGTGTACATGGAACAGATGATGCGGTGCTATAATGAATCATATGGTTTAGGAAAAGACGGGATTCGGCGGGAAAAGGCGGGATGCTATGAGAATCAAGGGATTCAGACGATTTTCGACGCGCGGCGAGTTCCTTAGTCAGTTTTGGAAAAATGGGAATTTGGAGGAAAAAACGGGGCTTTGAAGAAATTTTTGAAGAGTGCTTTCAAAAACCTTCAAAGCCCTTTTAATTCTAGTTTCAAGAGTTTTTTAGAGATTGAAAAATAGTGTGGTCTGGAGGCTTTTGAATAGTGGACTAAGGAACTGACTAAGGAACTCGGCAAAAAAACGCGATAAGCTTTGTGTGGCAATGGATTCGAGCATTTTATAAAAAATGACTAAGGAACTAGCAAAACATAGATAAGTAAGTTAATTTTTCAAGCAAAAAACGGCAAGAATTTTTCTTTGCCGCTGTCAATTATGTAATCAGTTTTAACCCTAGTTGCTCTGCGATCGCACGCGCATTTTTTATCATGCCTGCATTTTTTTTTCGTCGTGAATTTCGCAATATTCCCTAAAGGCGTTCTGAAATTGAATTTTTGTCCAACCACGCAGATCCGTGTTTGTGCTTTCCATGAGTGCCGTTAAAATTTCAATCATATCCTTTAGCTCGGGGTCAGGAATGACCTCGATTTTTTGCGCGACTTGGACACCTTTTAGTAACCAATCAATAGATACGGAATATTCGTCAGAAAAAGAGAATAAATACTCAATACTTGGCTTTGAACCTCTCTCCGTGTTCTTTACATAAGAGACAGAAACCCCGATGATTTCAGCTACTTCTTTTTGCGTGATACCTTGTTGTTGGCGGATTTCTTTTAGGCGTAAACCAATAGAAGAATAATCAGGCTTCATACTAAACCCCTTAAAAAGACATCTATAAGAAACTTTTTATTGACTAGACATTTATAAGTGTCTATAATAAGAGTGTAACTTAATTATTGACTTAAACCTTACCGCATCCGGACGGACGAAATATTTGGGAATGAGAGCGTCGGCGGAGGATGTGGGGAGGTAGATAAGGAAGGAGGTGAGAGAATGCAGAAAATCCGTGACTTCCTGCCCCGTGCACGGAAGCGGTTGCGGCAGATCATTGATAATTTGGATGAACATCCAACGGTCGTGTTAATGCCCTACATCCTTTGGTATTGGGATGATTGGGGAGCTGAAAAAACTGCTGCATGGGTTCTAGTCATTATCATGCTGATGCTTGGGAGAATTTCAAGAGACTTGAGAATTTTTATCCGACTTGCTCGAATCTGGTTTATTGTAGAGAGCAACCGCTACGCCGAGCGCAAGAGAGCAGAGAAAGCCCAATAGCTGTATCTCGAAAATGTCGGTATTCATCCAAGAGGTAAAGACACCCAACAAAAAAACTTTATTAAAGAACAAGGTTTTCAGCCGAGATGTTTCCTCTACGATCTCTTGTGTGGTTGGAGAAAGCTGCCCATATTCTTCCCTAAATGCTTCTGTGGGATCAATCGGAGCAGGAGCATCGTTAGCAGAAAGGGTCACAGTACCTGTGATTTCAGCTACTACCGTTTTTTTCGGTTCTTCTTCCGATTGAGATACCAACCAATCAAGATAATCTCTTGTAACGGTTTGTAGTCTCTCGTTGGACAGTTCATCAATCAGGGTGGCACGCTGATCGGGGGTGAGGCTGGCTAAACGCGTGTTGAGTGATAAGAGGGCTTCTTCTAAGGCGTTTTGGTAGCTCTCCACGGAACCGCGCGACGATTGCGCGAGGTGTTGGAGCGACTGGCGAAGCGTTTCCTGCATCTGCTGCACAGCGCGCTGCTGATTCTCTCGAGATGAAAGCGCCGCTTGTTGGATGGCATTTTTGCTTCCTGCAATGGTTTGTTGAAAGGTCGCGCAGAGGTTTGTAAGCGATGCTTGGACATCCGGCGTGAGAGCAACTGAAGGACTGGCGACTGTCATGCGTGAATACTCCTTTACAGTGAAGGGAGGTGATGAAGTGGAGGTTGTTCGGACGATTGTACAGGGATGCAGGAGGGTATTTGCATTCTGCATCGGGGCGGTCATCATGCTCTCGGCGCTGGTTGGTCTGGTGTTCCTGTACGGGCTCTTGATTGACGGAGCGATCAAGGCGGCAGTGATGGCGCTGGCGGCATGCGCCGTCTACGTGATGCTTTTCCTATAACGGGAAAAGCTGTCTTAGAAATATTGTTCCTATTCAAGGAGGTGAGCACGTTGACCGGAGATCGCATCATCAGTCTCCTGCGGAAGAAAGGATACACGCAGCGCCGGATTGCACAGGAATTCGGCGTATCGCATCCAGCGATCCACTATGTTATCTACGGCAAAAGCAAGAGCCGCAGAATTCAGGAGCGGATCGCGGAGATCATCGGGAGACCGATGGATCAGGTTTTTAAGGCAGCATGAGCGGCGCAACTGTTTGGCGACAAGACCGCCGGCTCATGCTGAAAGCACTTTTACCTGCCTTTTTACGCACACAAAAGCCTTTTAACTATAAAGGTTTTTGGTTAAAAGGGATAAGGAAAAGTAACTTAATTTATAGTATACCGTTTTTTGTGAGGTGTGGCAATGGCAAAACGCAGACAAAAACCTGCCGAGGCCAATGAAAATCAAATGAGCCTTTTTGACCTCATCGAGGAAATCAACCCCAGCAAGTTTAGACATCCGGATTACGCTGCGGAGACAAAACCGCTGGCACTCCGGATGAAGGAGTCAATCGCAGAGGCGATCAAGGGCAGCGGAATGAAACGCTATGCGATCGCGGGACAGATGAGCGAGATGCTCGGGGCAGAGATTACGGAGTCCATGCTGAACGCCTATACGGCGGAGAGCAAGGAGGGTTATCGAATGCCTGCCGAGTACCTCCCGACGTTCTGCCGGATCGTGAAGGATTATACACCGCTCGAGGTGCTGACGGCTGCTGCCGGGTGCCGGATGATCAAGTCCGAGGATGTGTACTATCTGGAGATCGGACGATTGCAGGCGGTGGAGAAAGCGGCGCGCAAGAAGCATATGGCGCTGACGCGCGAGCTTAGAAAGGTACAGGGGTATCAAGATGATGACATACATTGAATCGCGCGTCGGCGGCGTGCGTAAGGTCAGGTGTCAGGTCGGCGGGAATGCCGTCCGCATGACGCTCCAACCGGATAAGGTGACATATCAGGTCGGGCGGGGCGCAGTGCAGGAACTCGCGCTGCCGCCGGACTGGAAGCAGGTGACGCCATGCAGCAGCGTACTTACCTGCTGACGGTAAAGGAGGCGGCGGAGCTGCTCGCGATCGGCGAGCGTGCGGTGCGCAAGAATGCGATGGCGGGACGCTACGGCGACCTAGAATTCGTAGATGGGCGCTATGGCCGAGGCGGTAAGATGATCATGATCCGTCTTGCAGCACTCCCCGAGGCAGTGCAGTCGGCATATCTCCGGCAGCACAATATCATCGAGGAGCCGGAGCGGCCTGTCGCATCTGCCTATGATCGTGCTGATGCAGATGCACGCGCAGCAGCGAACGAACGCTATCGGACGCTGAAGGAGTATGAGGCGTATATCGCGACACCGGGCAAGCGCACGGAGCTGACGCGGGCATTCCTCCGCGACTGGAACGCAGCACACCCCGATGCGCAGCTCTCACAGTCAACCCTCTACAACTGGCAGGCAAAGCATCGCGCCGATGGCCTCTCCGGGCTCCTGCCGCAGTATGGCAAACGCAAGGGCGAGCGCCGCATCGATGCACCTGCATGGGAGTTCTTTCAAGCACAGTACCTCCAGCAATCCCGTCCGAGCGTCGGTGACTGCTACATCCTCCTCGCCCGCAAGGCAAAGATCGAAGGATGGACAATCCCCTCGCGTGCGACGATCGCGCGCATGGTCAAGGAGGATATCCCCGAGGCGGTTCGCACGCTCCGCAGGTTCGGCGATAAGAAGTACATGGATGACATCCAGACGTTCACCCGCCGCGATCCTGAGAGCATCCGCGCGGGCGAGGTGTTCGTTGGTGATCATCACGTCCTTGATGTTTTCATTAACACCGGGACGATCGAAAAGCCAAAATGGGCGCGCCCGTGGATGACGGCGTGGCTGGATATGCGCAGCCGCAAGTTCGTTGGCTGGACGATCAACCTGTCCCCCTGCACGGACGAGATCATTGCCGCGTTTGCGAATGCCGCCCTTGATCCTGCGATCGGTCTCCCCCGTCATATCTACATCGACAACGGACGCGATTACTGCTCGGCGAAATTTGCCGGACGCGGGCATCGCGGCAACCCGCTCACGGAGGAGGATAAGGAGGCGCTGATCGCCGAGGGCAAGATGGCACGCTCGCTGATGGATCGCCTTGACATCAAGACGCATTGGGCAATCGTTGAAAATGCCCGTGCAAAGGTCATTGAACGAGCGTTCAAGGAAGTTGTCGAGCGATTCTCAAAAGCGTTCCCCTTGTACTGCGGGCGCAATCAAGACGAGCGTCCCGACGTACTCGAGGAGCGGATGAAGAATCCGAAGAAGTACGCCATGAATCTCGCCGAGTTCCGCGCTATCTTTGATGACTGGATTCGGACGGTATTCAACAAGACCGTTTCGCAGGGGGCGGGGCGCACGGGTGAATGCCCGGACGAGACCTACATGCGGACACGCCTGCCGGTACGCACGGCCGATGCGGATGTGATGCGGCTCTACTTCATGCGCTCGACGAATCCGTTCCGCATCGGGCGCAACGGCGTCACGTTCCGGAAGACCGAATACTATCATCCGGATATGGCGCTGCTCAAAGGAAAGCGGGTCTACATCCGCTACCGTGACGAAGACCCGGAGCACATCTGGCTCTACGATACGGATGACCGTTATCTCGGCGAGGCGGAGCGCATCTCTGCTCTCCCTGCGATTGCGGCATCGGCAGAGGAACTCGACGCCGAGCAGGCACGCAAGGCACGCGAGCGCAAAGCGGTCGTTGCGCATCCGTCGTATCAGGCGGCAAAGAGCGCGCAGCCGCTCACACCCGCAGATATTACGGAGCTGTACCGCGTCTGCGGCGGCAATGCGGCTGATGTGAGACCCTCGAAGGTCGTGGAGCTCATAGCGCTGCCGAAGACGGGCAAGGAATCCGTACAGGCAATGCAGGCAACAGGAACGGATGACGTGAATCCCTTTGCAATCATGGCAAAGGCGAAGATCGAAAAGAGGAGGAAACCCTAATGACAGCAGAAACAGTCAATATGGATGCAGCGACGGCAGATGTGATCCGCCGCGTGGAGGATTACCTTGCTGCGCATGAGGAGGTCAGCCGCGAACAGTTCGCGAAGATGGCAGGCATCAGCGGCGGCGCTCTCTCCTCGTTCCTGAAGGGCAAATATCAGGGACGCGTGGATGTGGTGGCACAGAAGATCGCCGCCGTGCTCGAAACGGAGGAGAGCCGCGAAGGTGCCGTGATGACGGTCAAAGAGCCGGACATCGTTGAGACTGACGTGATGCAGAAGATGATGTTCGGGTTCCAGTACGCGAACGACCGCAACGATATCATCTGCATCTACGGCGCACCGGGCATCGGCAAGACCGTCACGGTGAACCGATGGGTCGAGAGTCATCCGAACAGCATCTTTTTCACGGCAAGCCCGAACATCCACAACGGCCGTGACGTGATGGAGGAAATCCTCGAGGCGATCGGGAAAAAGCAGACTGGGCGCAACAAGGCACTCGAGAAGTCAATCGTGCAGATACTCAAAGGCTCGAATCGGGCGATCATCATTGACGAGGCGCATTTTCTCCGGCTCTCGGCGCTTGAGACGCTCCGGCGCATCCACGACATCACGGATGTGCCGCTGATCCTTGTCGGCAATCCGGCGATCATGGAGATCATTACCGAACAAAATAAGACGCTGACGGGACAGTTCTTCTCCCGCGCCGTGCGAATCGCGCTCGATGCAAAGGTACCGCTGGAGGATGTGAAGAAGATCGTCCTCCAGCACGGCGTGCAGATGGATAAAGACTGCATCGCAGAACTGCACCGCGTTGCACGCGGGACAGGGGCGCTGCGCGTCATGACGAAACTGTTCCTGTTCGCGTGGATGCTCGCCAATGATGCAAAGCGTGCGATCGGGATGGATGATATTCTGCGGGCGCGTCAGGTGATTATCTCACCGGAGGCGTGCTGATATGGAGATTTGCACATGCAGCGAAGCTTTCCAGCGTGCTGCTCGCTTTTACTTTTGTCAGCGGAGTTTTGGCAAGGTGTATCTGTTCCCTGTCAGTGTTTGCCGAAAAGTCTTTATGCTCGTTACCTCGGAACATGAGCGGATGAACCTCGGGCTTTCGGCAACAAGTGCCGACGCTGTGTTTGGGAACGAAGCCGATGCTGCGGAGATGTGGGCGCTATCAAAGAAGTATTCACGACAGGAAACGGCGTGTAAAGAGGCTATGAGAAACTGTAAACGCATAAGTGCGTATCAGAAAGAAGGGGCGAAATGTTAAATCAGAAGAAAATCAGCCGCGCAGGGAGCGTGACAATCCCTGCGCATATGCGACGGGAGCTCGGGCTTGCCTCTGGTGAGGTGCTGGATGTGAGTTACACGAACAAGGGCGACATCATTCTAAAGCGCTCACGCGGTTCTTGCCTGTTTTGCCGGAGTGATCGCGAGCTTGTCATGCACGACGGCCGTTTCGTCTGCAAGGCTTGTATCGATCGTATGAAGAAGGAGGCCGAGTATGTTTGAGGTAATCGACACGCAGCCGAAGGAAATCGCGGCACTTATCAGCCGTGCTGTGACGCTGGACAACGAGATTCGGCAGCGCAAGACGGCTCTCGAGGAGGTCAAGGCAAAGCTCCAGACGGCAGCGCTTACCGAGATGGAGAACAAGAATCTGCGCTATGTCCGGTACGATTCGCTCTACGGCAGCGCTGAAATGACGTATAAGACGAAACTGGAGGTCGATAACTACGCCCGCCTCGCGGCGGCACTTGATGCAGGTGTCCTTGTTGAGGATAAGATCACACGCAAGCACAGCGTCAAGTACGAGATTGATGCCCGTTTCAAGGAGGCGCTGATCGCTCTCGTTCGCGGCGACTATGCCGCGCATGACATTGACGGCATTCTCCTTGGTATGGGCATCGAGGATGCGCAGATGCGCAAGGTCGTCCGCAAGAAACTCAAGGGCGACTATGCAAAAGACAAGGAGGTACTCGCCTCCGTTGGCATTGGCGGTGATCGAGAGGAGGAACTCGATGCGATCCGCGAGGAACTGAACCGACAGATCGTCGAACGGTTCTTCGAGCCTGATCTTGTAGATCGGGACGAGGTGCGGAACTCGGTCAATCTCGATGAATCGCTGAGCCTTACACTCACGGCTCGGAAGGGAGATGGTCAGGATGTGGAAAGCGCAGAAGATTAGCCCAAAGCAGATCGCTCTGCTCCATGTGGCGAAGCGAGAGCTTGCGCTTGATGATGGAAATTATCGGGCGGTGCTCTCGGTTCATGGAGGCGCGGAATCGGCGAAGGAGATCACGCAGGCGGGGTTCTCGCGTCTCATGCGGTATCTTGTCCGCATTGGATTCAAGGCGCCTGCCTATACGGGGCAGTCGTCGCGCAAGCGGGATGCAGGCGCACTCGTTGGTACATGGCAGCTCGAAAAACTCAAGAAACTCTATACGGAGGTCGGCATCGACACGACAGAGCGTCAGCAGAACCTCTGCAAGCGCGTCATCAAGAAAGCGTGGCCGCAGACGCGCGGCGATGCAAACAAGATGATCGAGTGTCTTAAAGCGATGGCACGAAGGGCAGCGCCATGAACGGCGAGGACATCCGTGCGACGATGGACGAGATTGCGCCGGAGGACTTGCCGCCCCAATGGCAAGAACTCGCAGCGTCGCTCGGTCTCGTGAATCTCCTGCAACTGTGCAAGCTCTACGGCGGCACATCACTCTACATCCCGAAGTATGACAATCTGATCGCGCCGGCGAAGCGGCGCGCAGTCGCGAAGCTCTTTGACGGACGCAATCATAAGGAGCTCGCGCGGCGGTTCGAACTATCCGAGCGCAGCGTGTATGAGATCGCCTCGGAACTGAGCTGGCGCAAAAGTCAGATCAACCTTTTCCCTTCGCCGGAGAATCTTTGAACCGTGCAGATATAGCGTGCAGAAAAATTTTTATAGAATCGTATCAGGCAGTGCTTGATACGGTTCTTTTTTATTGGAGGTGACAGTATGGAAACGATACTTGCATTTGTGAAGAATCTGCCGCTTTTTGTTTTGCACTTCATCCGTGACCTGATCTACGGCCCGGATGGGCGTCCGTCGCTCCTTGCGACGATCACGTTCGGGCTTTTTGTCCTCTTTGTGTTCGTGACGCTCTGGCTTCTCTTTACAGGGCAGGATTGGCCGCATTACGCAGTCTTTGCGGCGACGACAACCACGCTCTCGACGGGCGGCAAAGTAGTCGACAAGTACATCAATAACGCTGGGAGATTTATGGGCTGATGCCCTTGAAAGAGACGGGGGAGGAAAAAAGAATGCTTGGAGATTTGAGCGCAAAATATGAATCGAGCGGGAGCCCCGCGACGATCTCGCCCGGCGAGGGCGATCCGGGCGGCAAGAGCTACGGACTCTATCAGCTTGCGAGCCGCATGGGAAGCGTGCGGAGTTTTCTTGACTGGGCGATTCGCCTGTCGGCGAGTGAGACCTATGCAAATTACGCGCGCACGCTGAGTCAGTTCCCAATCGCCTCGGCGGATTTTGACTGTGCGTGGCGTGAGATTGCCCGCATCGACGAGGACGGTTTTGCGCGGATGCAGCACGACTATATCTGCTATGCATACTACCTGCCCGCCGTGGAGGAACTGCGGAGCGTTGGATTCGATGCGGACAAGCATACGCACGTCATGCAGGATGTGATCTGGAGCCGTGCAGTGCAGTACGGCACGGGCAATATCGTCGAGATGTTCGAGACGGCATGTCACCGCATGTATAACGAGGCAAGCGATGATTACAGCGGCTATCCGAATCTCTCATATGTCGATGATGCTCGGTTTGATTACGACCTTATCCGTGCGATCTATCTCGATGTGTGCAAGACACCGGAGTGGACGGCGGCATCGTGCCGCTATGGACTGTACAGCCGCTTTGAACGCGAGTGCGCAGATGCTCTTGCTGCTCTGGAGAGCGGCTCATGAGCGGCTTATACGAGCGGCTGCGGGAATCGCCGACAGCCGGAAGCGTTGCGATCATAGTGATGCTCCTCATTGCCGCGCTCTTTGTGATTGCTTGGAAAGAGGCACAAATCGATGCGCTCCAGCGAGAACTTGCTCTTGCACAGGAGCAGATCGCGGTCTATGAGAGCACCCGCATGCGTGAGGGAGAGAAGCCCGTCGAGGTCAAGGCAGACGCAAAGACCTCGGCAGACGTGGCATATGTACCGAAGGAATATGTCACCGCTCCTGATGGTAGCCGCGTCCGCGAGCAAACGGATGCAGAACTGAGCGTCACTCCGCCGACGGTCGCCGTAAAGTATAACGGCAAGGAATACGACCTGCCGGGGATCACAGGCGAGACGACAAAGTTCGAGCACGGGAAGATTCAAAGCGAGGTGTCGACGCACGCGACACTAGACCTTACACCGCTCATTGATACAGCGGCAGAGCAAAAGGCGCGGGCACAGATGAAACATTTCTCGTTCGGTGCGTTTGCGACCAGCGAGGGTGCTGCGCTCGGGCTCGGATATGAGAATCGAAACTACGGAATTGATGTGCTGATGAACCCGGTCGAGCTGTCAAAGTTCTGGGGCGTTGGTTTTTGGAGGCGATTCTGATGGAATTTAATTGGACATCCGTCATGATCGGCATCGGCTCAACGATGTTTGGGATCATCCTGCACCAGTCGCGCGAGATTCGTGTGGCGCTGAACAAAGAAGTCAAGGAAAATCGCGATCATCTCGCCGAGGTGCATAAAGAGATTGAGACGCTGCGGAGCGCGCTTCCGCTCCAATACGTTTTGCGTGATGACTTCCTCCGCAGCATCTCAGCACTGGACACAAAGATCGACCGCATGTCGGGCGAGGTCAGCTCGATCAGCAAGAATATCGCAAAGCTTACGGGAGGTGAGAAATAAAAGATGACGACACTGGAAGGACACAACTCTCGTCATGTGCGCGGGCGCATCATGAAAATCTTGAAACTCAACTATCCGCAGCAGACGGGAGACCGTCTGATCGCGGACATCCTTATCGATGCACAGTACACGATCACGCCCGCTGAAGTGGAGACACATCTCATATACCTGCGCGAAAAGGGGTACATCGCTATCGAGGAGGCGGAGTGCCTCGGCGTATCGCGTAAGCTTGCGAAACTCTTGCCGAAGGGCATTGATCTCATTGAGGGCAATATCCCGCCGGATGTGGGAGTTGATCTCGATGGGTAACAGGCGCAAGCATGCGCGGATCACAACAGAGCTGCCGAAATCTCTCATACAGGCAATCAACGAGCGGCTTGTCGCTGGCGAGACCTATGAGAGCATCGCAGCGTATCTCCGCGAGCGCGGGCATGACATCTCAAAGAGCAGCGTCGGGCGCTATGGCAAGGACTTTCTCAGCAAGTTGGAGCGGCTGCGCATTGTCAAGGAACAGGCGCGCACGATCATGACCGAGGGGAAGGATGGCCCCGCGCTTGAAATGACAGAGGCGGCGACACAGCTTGCCTTGCAGCTCATTATGGAGCGGCTCGTTGCAGCGGAGGATTTGCGCGATGCGAAAAGCAGCGAAATCCTAAAGGCGCTGGCACTCCTCGAACGCTCTGCCGTGCAGCGCGAAAAACTGAAGATGGATGCAGGGCGCATGGTCGAGGCCGCTGTCGCCCGCATCAAGGAGAGTCTGCAAGAGGAGCTCCAGAAGACACCGGAAATCCTCGAACGTCTCGTTTCGATGGTTGACACGGTGGCTGCGGAGACGAAGGAAAACCAGTAAGAGGAGGTACGGGCATGTCGGTCTTAAAAGAACTCGTTGGGAATAAGATACACAGCCCGGAGCTTGACAAATACCGCAGGAGCTATGAGGCGTATTGCCAATATGTGCATCATGGCCGATGGCAACCATGCAGGCATCTGCATCTTGTCTGCGAGAAACTCGAGGCCGTTGAGCGCGGAGAGATTGATCACCTCATGATCTTCATGCCTCCGCGCCACGGGAAATCTCAATCGACGACGGAGACGTTCCCCTCGTGGTTTCTTGGGCGCAATCCCGATCGGCGCGTTATCGAGGTGAGTTACAGCGCAAGCTTTGCACAGAAGTTCGGCAATCGCAACCGGAAGAAGGTCGCGGATTTTGGCGAGGCCCTTTTCGGTATCCGGCTCGACCGCTCGAACAGCAGTAAAACAAACTGGGACATCGAGGGACATGCAGGCGGCATGATCTCCGTCGGTCTCGGCGGCGGTATCACCGGCGAAGGTGCAGACCTCCTCCTCATTGACGACGTTGTAAAGAATCGCAAAGAGGCAGAGTCCGAGACCGTCCGCGAGGGCATCTGGGACGAGTACAGCGCAACACTGCTCACCCGTCTTGCTCCGGGCGGGCGCATCATCCTCATTATGACACGCTGGCATGAAGATGACCTTGCCGGGCGCATCCTCAAAGAGGCAAAGGAAAGCGGCGAACACTGGGAGATCATCAATCTGCCCTGCGAGGCGGAGGAAAATGATCCTCTCGGACGTGCGCCGGGCGAACCGCTCTGGCCGGAACGCTACGGAGCAGACTGGCTTGCCAAAAAGAAAAAGGCGGTCAGCAGCCGTGACTGGTATGCGCTCTATCAGCAGAACCCGCAGCCGCCGGATGCGGTGCGTATGTTCAAACGTGAGTGGTTCGAGGTTGTTCGCGACTATCCGCGCGATGCACGCAGCGTCCGTTACTGGGATCTAGCGGCGACGGAAAAGCGTGCCGGAAAAGACCCGGACTGGACATCGGGCGCGCGGATCGCCGAGAAGGACGGCATCTATTACATTGTAGATATTCGCCATGTACAGAGCTCTCCGCTGGGCGTTGAGCGACTTGTCGGACAGACCGCAGCCGTTGACGGGCACGTCGTAAAAATCCACATGGAGCAGGAGCCGGGCTCGTCCGGCGTCAATACGATTGACCACTATCGGCGCAATATCCTCAAAGGTTATGCATTCTACGGGGATAAAAAGACCAGCAACAAGATCGAGCGCGCCTTGCCCCTTTCAGCAGCGGCCGAGGCTGGAAACGTCAAAATCGTCATCGGCGACTGGAACAAGGACTTTTTAGATGAAGCCGAGGTTTTTCCGAACGGGCGTCATGATGATATGGTCGATTCTGTGAGCGGTGCACTCACGATGATCACGAGTGCACGTTTCGGTATTCTTGACTACTACCGCGAACAAGTGGAGGAGAAAGGACTGCTCGGAGCTCTCAAAGGTGCTTTGAAAGGAGGCGGGACATGAGCTTTGGAACACAGTTTTTAAGCGGCGTTCAAGGTTTTATCAAAGCGTATTTAAGCGCAGGTGAGCCGCAGAAGCCGGCGCTCCCGAAAGGCTCGCCGCCTTCGCAGTTCGATTTTGATGTGCAGAGCAACCTCCGCACAACGCCACGCGCCGATGCGGAAGTCACCTTCGAACAGCTGCGCAGATTCGCCGATGGTTATGACCTCCTCCGTCTTGCGATCGAAAAACGCAAAGACCAGATTGAGGCAATGGAGTGGAACATTGCGGCGATCGATAAGAGCGATCCTGTTGCACGGGCACAGGCGGAGCGGCTCTATAAACAGCTCCGCCGTCCCGACGGTGTACACAGCTTTTCCCGCTGGATGCGGGCAATCGTTGAGGATGTGCTTGTTATCGACGCCCCTGCGATCTATGTCCGACGCAATATTGCCGGGCATATCTACGCACTCGAACTTGTCGACGGAGCGACGATCAAGGTGAATATCACGGACGAGGGGCGTACGCCTATGCCGCCCCTCCCTGCCTACCAGCAGATCATTGACGGGATTCCGGCGGTCGATCTGACGACGGAGGAGCTGCTCTACTTCCCCCGCAATGTTCGTTCACATAAACTCTACGGGCTGAGCAAGGTGGAACAGGTCATCATGACCGTCAACCTTGCGCTCAATCGGCAGATGTATCAGCTGGACTACTACACACAGGGGACAATTCCCGAGGCATTCCTCTCCTGTCCGCCCGATTGGACGGTTGACCAGATCAGCGAGTTCCAGAAATACTGGGATCTCATATTCGAGCAGAACCCCGATATAAAGCGCAAGGCACGATTCGTCCCGGCGGGCATGAATCCGATCTTCCCAAAAGATTCTCCTATGAAGGATGAGTTCGATGAGTGGCTTGCGCGCATCATCTCGTATGCACTCGACCTGCCGCCGACAGCACTCGTCAAGGAAACAAATCGCGCAACGGCGGAGACCACACAGGCGGCAAGTCAAAGCGAAGGGCAGCGCGCGTTCATGAATTATCTCAAGGAGATCATGGACATCCTGCTACATGACTACTTTGACGTAGACGGTGTGGAGTTTGTCTGGGCGACCAAAGAGGAGGTTGAGCCGCTCAAGCAAGCACAGATTGATCAGATGTATGTCAATCTGCATATCCTCACACCGAGCGAAGTCCGCAGCCGCCTTGGCTACGATCCGCTCACCGAGGAGCAGACAGAGGAATTTGCGGCTCTGTCACCTCCGCAAGCGCAGTTCCCGGCGATCTTTGCCGACGGCGGCAGCGCACATAAAACAGATGCGCCGCCTGCACGCAAAAGAGATGCTCCTGATACAAGCGCCGTGCAAAAGAAATTCGCCGCAGCCATTCAAAAGATGTTTGATCGGGTTAAGCCTGATCTCCTCCGCCAACTCGAACGCTCCTACGCGAAGGCAATGGAGAGTGCAGAGAAGATTGATGCAAAGCAAAAGAAAAAGCTCATGCAGATGGCACTTGACGAATTGGATTTTGACGGCTGGGCAACCCTGTTTGATGACGCTGCCGAATGCCTTGAAGAGATTGCAAAGGCCGGCGCATATGAAGGACTGCGCAGGATCAAGGTATCGACGGACGGGATCACGGATATGGTTGATGCAGATGCGCAGGAGTGGGCGCGGACACGCGCTGCCGAGCTCGTCGGGAAAAAGTGGAACGGCGAGAAATACGTCGACAACCCTAATCCCAAATGGGCGATCACGGAGTCTACGCGGGAAGTGCTGCGCGGCACCCTCAGTAAGGCAATCGATGAGGGCTGGAGTCCGCAGAAACTGACGGCGACCATTCGGGATGATGAGCATTTTTGGCAGCGCCGCGCAGATATGATCAGCCGAACAGAGCTCCAATTTGCTCACCAAAACGGCAATCTCATCGGCTGGAAGGCGTCCGGTATTGTAAAAGGGAAACAGTCGCTCTGCATCGACGGCGGCTGTCCGATGTGCGTGGAGAATGCCGAAGCGGGGACTGTCGGCATTGACGAAAATTTCCCTTCGGGACATGACGCCCCGCCCTATCATCCGAACTGCTTTTGCACACTCCTCCCCGTCCTCGATGAGGATATGACGGATGGAGAGAACTAGATTACCTTTTAATTCCCTTCAAACACCTTTTAAAAAATTGGAAAATCTGAAACGAAGGGGTTTATATACATCGACTACAAAAAACGCATACAGAGGATTTTAGGAGGTGGAACATTGCTCTATATCCCGATTCGAAAAATCGAGGAAGACCGACGGCTTGTCTATGGCACTGCCGCCGCCGAGGAGATTGACCGCGCAGGTGAGATTTTTGACTATACAACGTCAAAACCGTATATCGAAACATGGTCAGCAGAACAGGCGAAGGAAAGCGGGGGCACGAATTACGGCAACGTCCGCGCGATGCACGGCGACATCTCCGCAGGCAAGATCGTCCGCCCGATCGACTTTGATGACGAGGGCAAAACGGTTAATGTCTGCATCAAGGTTGTGGATGACGCCGAGTGGAACAAGGTGCTCGAGGGTGTCTACACGGGGCTGAGTTTTGGCGGACATTACATCAAACGCTGGGAAGACGGTGCGGCGATGCGCTACACCTTACGCCCGCAGGAGCTCTCCCTTGCCGATCGGCCGTGCGTGCCGTCGGCGAGTATCGTCGAGGTAATTAAATCGGATGGTAGCATCCGGAATATGGTGTTGAAAGGATGGAATGACATGGAAGATACAGTGAAGAAGATTGACCTTGCGGAGTTCGGTGCGTTGATCAGCGACGTCAACGCAGGGCTCGCCAATGATGAGAATGTACCGGAGAAGCTCAAGGATTGCGTTGCGAATCTCGCGGAGGCAATCGCAGAGTGTACGGATACCGATGCGGAGCCGGAGAAAACGGGCGCACCCGAGGAATCCGCTGCGCCGGAGAAATCCGAGGACGGCGACGATCCGAAGGATCCGGCGGAGACTGATGATGTTGCAAAAGCCGTACAGGCGGCCGTTGCTGAGGTGTTGAAGCCTGTCTGCGCCTCCGTACAGAAGATGGTGGCCGTGCTTGCGGCAAAAGACAAGGAAACGGCTGCGCTCAAGGCACAGGTGGAGAAGCTTGCAAAAACCGCCGCCCCCTCCCGAATCGTGCTTAAAACGGACGGGCTCAAGCTTAAGACCGAGAAGACGGGCGCTCCCGCAGGGGATGATGATGCGCTTGATCGCATTAAGCAGCAGCACAGCGCGCAGCGTTCGTGGGCATACTAATGATTATGATGGAGGAAAATAACATGAGCATGTATCAGACGACAAAAGAGACATTGGCACGCATGGACGCCGCTCTGCACGACGCGCTCGCGACGCCGCTCAAAAAGGCGGACGGTCTCACGACCGGGAACGGACTCAAGAACTATGACTTGCAACCTGCCGCGCGCCTCATGTATCCGGTGCTCTCTCCGCTGCGCAACTCCACGCCTCGCGTGAAGGGCGGCGGCGGCGATGCTACGCATTGGAAAGCAATCACGGGCGTCAATATCGACAGCGTTTCGATGGGTGTTTCTGAGGGGCAGCGCAGCGGCGTGATCTCGATTGAGACGAAAGATGCGTTTGCGCTCTATAAGACGCTCGGCCTCGAAAACTTCGTGACGGACGAAGCGGTTTTGCAGGGCGAAGGCTTTGACAATCTCCGTGCGATCTGCACGAAGAACCTGCTCGAGGCGGTTATCATCGGCGAGGAGAAGGTGCTGCTCGGCGGCAACTGCTCTATGAAGCTCGGCAAGACGAAGACGCCGACGCTTGCGGCAAAGACTACGGGCGGAAGCCTTGCGGCGTCGACAAAGATCTCTGTTATCTGCGCCGCACTCACGTTCGAGGGCTATCATGCAGCGAATGTGATGACGGGCGTCAAAGCGAAGGTGACGCGTGAAAATGCAGACGGCTCGAAGGATGTTTACGGCGGCGGTGCTGCACAGAAGTCCGATGCGGCGAATGTAACAACCGGCGCGGGTACGACAAACAGCATCACGGCCGTTGTTACCCCGACGAAGGGCGCCTTTGCTTATGCGTGGTTCTGGGGCGCGGAGAACGCGGAGAAGCTCGGCGCGATCACAACGACGAGCAGTGTTACGATCACGGCAAACGCCGAAGGAACACAGCAGGCAAAAGACCTGCCTGCCGAGGATTGGTCGGCGAATGACCTCATCATTGACGGCTACCTGACGCAGACCATTCAGAACGGCGGATACTTCAAGACCATGCCGACCGCTGCGGGGCTCACGGCAGACAAAGCGGCAGGGATTGTCGAGATCGACGAGGCGTTTCGTTGGTTCTGGGATAAGTACAAGGCCTCGCCGGACGAAATTTACGTCAGCGCGCAGGAGCTCCAGAACATCACGCAGAAGGTGCTCGAAAACGGCGGAAGCAATCTGATCCGCTTTAACTTTGACGCAAGCACCACGCAGGCGGCAACGCTCTCGGCAGGCACGGCCGTGGGCTCGTACCTCAACAAGTACACGATGAGCGGCGGCACGCTTGTCCGTATCGTTCTGCATCCGAATATGCCCGCCGGGTCGATCCTGTTCCGCTCGACGACTATGCCCTACCCTGTGAGCAATGTCGCCAATATTGCCGAGGTGCGCTGTCAGCAGGACTACTTCCAGACGGAGTGGCCGCGCAAAACCCGCAAATATGAGTACGGCGTCTATGCGACGGAGGCGTTTGCCCTTTACGCGCCGTTTGCGTTTGGCGTTATTACGAACATTGCGGATGCGTGAGGAGGTGTAAAACATGCTGCTGAAAGCAAATGATGTGACAGAAATCGTTGTCGGCGGTGCGGTCTATTCGGCGGAGAACGGGTTCATCGATGCGCCGATTACACTGCCGGAAGCGAATTTGTTCGGACTTGAACCCCCAACAGCAGAAGAGGTTGCCTCCTTGACCGAGAATCCCGGAGATAATAAATCCGACGCAGGCAATGCGGACAACGATGGATCCGGCAACTCCACCGGTGCAGACAACGCACAGGATGACAAAACCGCCGATGGCGAAGGAAAGAAAATCGGCGGCGAAGCCGGGAAGTCCGGCGGCAAGAATAAGGATAACGGCGATGGCAAAGCATGAGCTCATTACGCTGGATGAGCTCAAAGACTACATTGGCATAACGACAGGAAGCAATAAGGATGACGCGCTGCTGATGATGCTGATCCGCGCTGCATCAAGCTTCCTGCTCGCTCAGATGAATCGCCGTGAAGGATTGGAGCATGACTATGAGCACACGAAGGGGTATCTGGATGTCCCGGATGACGTGCGGTTCGCATGCTGCGAACTCGCCGCGCTGCGGTACAAAGAAAAAAGCCGCATCGGCGAGGTCTCGAAAGACGTTGGCGGACAGACCGTCGCATACTCGCAAAAAGACCTGAGCGACTTCGGTCGCGCGGTTGTGCAGCAATATAAGAGGGTGACGCCGTGAGTATTGAGGCTGTTATTGTCGGTGATGACGAACTCCGTGCAAAGTTTCAGCGCGCATCCGGCACGATTGACGGAAAACTCGTTGATAGTATGGGACGCATCACAATCCGCTTGCAGGCGCATGTTGTGCGTAACAAGCTTTCGGGACAAGTCTTGAAGGTGCGCACCAATAATTTGCGCGGCAGTATTCATCAAGAAGTTTCCCGCGACGGCAGCGGTATTGTTGGACGTGTCGGCACAAACGTCGAGTATGCAGCGTTTCACGAATATGGATTTTCGGGCACGCAGAATGTCCGCGAGCATATGCGGACAATCAAGATGGCGTTTGGCAAGATGCTCAAAACACCAAAGAGGATTGTGATCAGCGCACATGCGCGGCATGTTGATTATCCGGAACACTCATTTCTTCGTTCGGCGCTTGATGATCAGAGGACTGAGATTATGGCAGAGCTCGGCAATGCCGTCAAGGAGGCGATCCAATGAACCGCGAGGTCGTTTACGGCGGTGTATTTGACTGGCTGCACGATCGCATTGGCAATGATGTGATCACATGGAGCCGGAGGTTGAAGCACTGGAGCGATGTTCCGGAAATACAGCAGCCCGCCGTATTCCTTGCACAGAGCGGCGAACAGCTCGACCGCCTGCGCGCCGTCTGGACGCTCAGAATGGATGTATACGTCTATGCGAACACGGGCGGCGACGAGGATGCGGTTACGGCGACCGAGATGAATCATGTTGTTGATAAGATCGCGGATGCGCTCCGGCCGCGCCGTGAACTCGGTGAAACAGAGCAGACGCTTAACGGGCTTGTCATGGACTGCCGGATTGAGGGGAAAATCGAAACCGACGCGGGCGTTCTTGGCGCTCAGTCGGTTGCGATTATCCCGCTTGTGATACTGGCGGCAGATTAAGGAGGTATATACCAATGGCACAATACAATTTTGGCGCAGGCATGATGATTGCGATCCCCAAAAAGGAGATTGCAACGCCGCGCATTCTGGGGACAATGCAGGAAGTCAGCGTTGAATTTTCCGGCTCGAACAAAGAACTGTTCGGGCAGTATCAATTCGCAGAGGCCGCTGCGCGCGGACAGCAGAAAGTTACCTGTAAGGCAAAGTTCGCGAAGATCAACGCAGATACGTACAATGATCTGTATTTCAATGAGGAGGTTCAGCCCGGTCAGACCCTTGCAATCTTCAACAAGGAGTTCGTCGTTGATAAGACCGCGTTCACGGTAACACCGACATTTGACGCAAATACGGCGTTCCTCGAAAATCTCGGCGTTATGAACTATGCGGGCAAGACGCTGACACGCGTGAAGGATACGCCGGGCGAAGACGAGTATGTACTGGACGAGAAGACCGGGAAATACACGTTTAACACGGCACTGAAAGAAAAGATCGTGTATGTATCGTATCTCTATCAGGATAAAAAGAACGGCAGCCGTATCACGATCAACAATCAGCTTATGGGCGAGGCGCCGACCTTCAAGGCAATCTTCAACGGTCGCTTCAGCGGTAAGCAGATCACACTGATCCTCAACGCCTGCACATCCTCGAAGCTCTCGCTGATCTCGACGAAACTCGAGGATTTCTCCATTCCTGAGTTTGACTTCGCGGCGATGGCTGACGATGCGAACCGTGTTGGTGAGCTGAGCATGCTTGAGTAAGAAAAGGGAGTGTACACATGAATAAACAGGCTTTTTATGAAGGCACAGAGGTCACGATTCGCGGGGAGAAATACATCTTCCCCGGGCTCAGCCTCGCACAGCTCGAGGAGAACATCACAGAGATTGAGAAAATCCAGCAGATGTCGGATGCGGATGTACTGAAGGTTATTGGGAAGCTCTCGCATTTCTTGTATCTTGCGTTCAGCCGCAATTATCCGGAGATCGGCGAAGCGGAGTTTAAGACCATGATCGACATCCGGATCGCGCCGAAACTCTTTCAGTACATCCTTGCGGAAAGCGGTTTTGAGCAGGGAGCGCCCGGCTCGGGGGAAGCGGTGCCCGCAGTGAGCGCATAGATTTTCAAGCGATCTATGCAGAAATCGCTTGCGCAACGGGGTGGACAATCGACCATATCCGGCACAGCATGACGCTCAAACGCTACAAAGCACTCAAACAGGTATGGAGAAAATCGCCGCCCGCGCATGTTTGTCTGGCGGCGATTTGCGAATACCTCGGCATGAAACTCGCGTCGGATGAGCCGCAGCCCGCGGCGGGCAATGAGCAGACAGGAACCTACTACGACGAAAGTTATTACGATATACAGGCACAATCCGGCGCAGCGGAGATGCTCCGCCGAGATTTTGACCTCGCATAGGAGGTGAGAGTATGGCAGCAGATGATCAGATTGACGTAAAGATTACGGCGTCGCCGGATGGTTTTGTATCCGGCATCAATACGGCGCAGCAGGCGCTTAATAACGGCACCGCACAGATGAAATCAAGTGCCTCCGGCATGGCACAGCAGATGCGGATAGCGATGCAGAACATGCAACAGAGTGCGCGCAGCGGCATGAACGGTGTGCGGTCATCCATTGCAAGTACAATGGGCAGCATCCGATCCTCTGTTGCCTCCATGAAGAATACAATCGGCGCGGCAGGAATTGCGATCGTGGGCGTCTTTGGAACATCGACGCATGCGGCAATCGAATACCAAAAGGCACTTGCAGGACTTTCTCGCACCAGCGGCATGAGCATTGCCGCTTCTTCAGAACTTGCATTTGCAGCAAGTCAGGTCGGCCTGAGTACGGCTGACCTCACGAAAAATATCGGCTTCCTGTCCCGTTCACTGGCAAACCTCGAGCGAGATACGGATAATGCCGGAAACATCTTCAATCGTTTCGGGATTGACGTGCATGATGCGAATGGTCAGCTCCTGCCGACGAATGACATCATCGGCGTGGTTGCGGATCGTTTTAAGTCTATGCCGGATGGCGTCCAGAAGACTGCTCTTGCAATGAGTGTGTTCGGACGTGAGGGGCGCGCCATGATCCCGATGCTGAATCAAGGCCGCGAAGGACTTGAAAAGATGGGGCAAAAGGCGAAAGACCTAGGCCTTGTCTTTGGAAATGTTTCTGCGCTCAAGTCGTATATTACCGCACAAAGGCAGTGGGACGCGACACTCAAGTCTTTGCAGATTCAGATCGGCAACAGTGTACTCCCTGTTTTAACAAGTTTTTCAAAGGCGATTACAAACCTTTTACAGGCCTTTAACAGGATCGACCCGGAAACACGCAACGCTATTATTACCGCGACAAGCCTAACGGCTGCTGTCGCGGCATTAACGCTCGGGTGGGGCGCTGCCGCTGCGGCAATCGCCGCATTCGGCGGGCCGTTTGCGCGTGTCGGCGTTATGATGACCTCTATGCCGAATGTTGTTGCACTCTGTACCAACGGAATCAGGAGCCTTGTTGTAGGGCTTACCGCAGGCACGATCGGGCTCGGCAAGTATGTTCTCTCCGGCCAACTCTTTACTGCGGTTCACGGGAAGATGACGGGGGCGATGGCTGGCGCGCGCGCCGCTCTTGTGGTGATGCGGAGCACGGTCGTTGCGGCGTCTCTCGCCTTCTCTCTCGGCGGCGTCCGCGCTATCCTCTCTTATTGCGGGTCGCTTATTACAATGCGGTCGGTGCTGGCAGTCGGGCGTGTCGCTCTGCTCAGTTTTTACGCAACGGCGACGGCGGGCATTGCGGTTGTTGTGGCTCTTGCTGCCGTATGGGCGAGTGGGTTCACAGACATCAAAGAAGCGACGGCAGGCACTTGTGATGGGCTGATCTATGGGCTTAATAACTTTGCGGATGGCGTCGGACAGATTTGCTCCGGCATCGGGCAGATTTTTACAAGCCTTGCGCTGACGATTGGCAATGCGCTCGTTGGCGATTTTTCCGGTGCCGCCGAAGCCGCAAAAGGCATGATGCAAGGCGTCAAAGATATCGGTATTGGGTTCTGGGATGGCATTCAAGGCCTTGGGCAAGCGATTTATGGTGCGGCATCCGATCCGTCGGGGGCACTCAATTTTGCAAAAGCGGCAGGCTCGTCCCTCTGGTCAGGCCTCAAAAGCGCAATGGGGTTTGGCGGCGAAGACCTGCCGATCGACGCCGGCGATGAAGCCGGCTTTGACGGTGGTGGTGGCGGCGGCGGAAAGGACGGCGGTGGCGGCGAAAGTTCCAGCGCCTATGAAGCCGCAAAAAAGCTGTATGAACAGCAGCTACAGCTTGCAGAGTACACGGCGGCCGAAAAGGAGGCACTCTACAAACAATATCTCGAAAACGTCGCGAAATCCGAGCAAGAAGCGATGGATTACAAGATCGGGCTTTACGCTCTCGAGAAAGAAGTCTTTGTTGATAAGCTTAAAGAGCGAGAGATTGATCTTGAAAACGCGCATATTCGCGGGAAGGTAAGCGAACAGACTTATCAATCCGAACTTGCCGCAATGAAGCGGGCGAACCTTAATGCAGAGGTTGAATTCCGGGCAAAGGCCCTTATGGAGGCTGCCCGCCTTACAGACGATGAGAAAGAGCATCAGATTGACGCATACAAAGCGAAGATTGAAGCGACGAGCTGGTATAAGTCCTCTCTCACGGAAGTGCTCAACGCAGAAAAGCAGCTTGCTGATTATGAGCTGACGATCCAGAATAAGCTCCTCGAATATCAGCGTATGCGAACTCTTGATTCTATCACACTTGAAGAAAAGCGTCTTGAGGGGCTCTACAATGCGGGCGGTATTACGCAGGATGCGCTCCTCGCAAAGCAGAGAGAGTTTGAGGATCGGCGCTACAATATCCAGCGCGAGGCGGCAAAAAAAGAGCTGACAGACAGCGCAATCGACATCGGGAAGATGACAGACGCATATGAAGGATATGCGAATGCGCGGACGGAGCTCGATAAAGAAATCTATCTCAATGAGATGCTGCTGAACTCCAAAAACGAAGAGGGGACGATTGCAGCACTCAAGTCGCTGGAAGAGCTTTATGCACAGCATGCAGAAAAGCTCATCAGCATCCAGCAAAAGCAGAAAGAAAAAGAGATCGGCATTATCAAAGGCGTGCGCGACACGCTTGCCGACGAAATGTCTGCGATTATGCAGGATGTAGCGAAGGGATCGAAAAGCGTGCTTGAAGGCATCCGTTCCCTGATCTCCTCTACCTTGTCGAGCATCCTCAAGCAGATCACGAATCAGATCTCCGGAAACATTGTACAAAAAGCGTTCGCGAAAGTCCTCCAGCAGAAATCAAAACCGGATATGACGGCGATTGCAGCCGAACAGGCAACGCAGACAGCGCGGACGGCTGCAGCGCAGGCAGGTGCAATGCAGCGCACGGCTGTCGAGCAGATGAGCGGCGCGCAGCAGGTCGCGGCAACAACCGAGAAAGCAACAACGCAAATAGCGATGGAGACCTCAAAGGATGAGACGATCGTGGCATCCTCGGCAGCGGCGGGTCAAGCATCCGTCGCATCGATACAAGCGAGCATTACGGCGATGCTGCAAATGCTCCCGATTATGCTTGTTCTCTCGGCGCTTACCGGATTGTTCGGCGGAGGGAAATCGTCGAAGACGGAGAGCACTGGGCCGGGCATCAATCTTGGGCGCAATCCTGACAGTTACTACAAGACGCCGCGCCTCACCGGGATTCCGTCATTTGATGTTGGCTCGTGGCGTCTCCCGGCAGATACCCTTGCGATGGTGCACAAGGATGAGATGATCGTCCCCGCCTCGGGCGGACAGGCGGACGGCGTGCGCAGCCTCCTTTCGAGCGGCGGTACACGGCAGGCGCCGCAGATCAATTTGTCTTACAGCGCCGTGCATACGGGGCGCACGGACGCCGACGTGCGGCGTGAGATGCGCGAGAATGCGAAATACATGGTGAAGGTGCTCAATGGCGAGTATCGGAAATTCAATCGGGGCAATTTGAAAGGGTGATACTTGTGGCGATCAGCGTGTTTCCGGAACTGCGCGGACTTTCGTGGGATGTTACGAAAACGCCTGAGTTCTTCACGATCTCAAAGGTCAGCCCGTCCGGCGTTGACATTGCTGCCTCACTCTCAGCGTATCCGCGCTGGCATTTCTCACTATCCTATGACTGTCTGAGTGCAGGAACAAAAGGGGAGTTGCAAAAGCTCCTTGGATTCTTCCTTACCTGTCGCGGCAATGCGGTCGATTTCCTCTATCGCGATCCGAGCGATCATAAGGTCAGCCGTCAAACCTTTGGTGTAGGAGATGGGAGAACGACGCACTTTGAACTCTGTCATAATATCGGCGGTTTTATCGAGCCGCTCTATGACACGGCAAGCGAGACGATCTATGCCGGGGACATACTGCTGGACAGTGGCTATGCGATACACGGTGGGATAGTTTCATTCACTGAAGCACCCGCAGCGGGAAAACGCCTCACATGGTCGGGAGATTTCTACTACCGCTGCCGCTTTAAGGAATCATCCCTTGAATTTCAGAACTTTGCCTTTAAGCTCTGGTCGGCGCGGTCGGTCGAATTTGTCACATCAAGGAAGGTGTTTGCGTCATGAAAGAAGCGAGTGAGCGACTGAAACGTCTGCTGATTGAATCGCAGACGCTCTACATCGCCGATCTCTATAAAATCACGCTGACAGACGGAACTGCGCTGCGGTATACTTCAGCGGACATCGTGCTCACGGTCGGAGACGACTGCTATACGCCGCTTGCGATTGAGCGTGACGGTACGACGCAGACCAATGATATCACCGTCGACGAAATGCACCTGACGATCACTGTGGATGCGGCGCAACGCCTTGACCGTGAAACGACCATCATGCAGGGCGTTGCGGCAGGACGCTTTGCAGACGCTGAGGTAGAGCTGCATCGGCTCTTTTCTCCACAGCCGTTCACCGTGTTCACGGGACGCATTGACCCTGATTATGCACTGCTCTGGTGGCTCGGCAGACTGAATATCGAGCGTGCGGGCGGCATTACGATCGAGGCTACGGTAGCATCCATGACAGAACTGCTCAACGTCAAATTTCCAATGCATCTTTATTATCCGCCCTGTATCTACACCCTCGGAGATATGAGTTGCGGGGTCGATCTGAAAAAATTTCGGCAGCGGGGCACAGCGACGGGCGGAACGCGCAGCGTCATAGAAACGAATCTTTCGCTTGCAAACGCCTATCTTGCGCAAGGGCACATTATATTTACCTCCGGGCGCAATGCGGGCGTTATGCGGACGATCCGTACGAACGAGGGAGGCGCGATTACGGTGGTTATGCCATTCTACTATCTTCCTGACATAGGAGATACGTTCAGTGTTTTGCCCGCTTGTGACAAAAGTATGAACTGCTGCAAGCTGCGTTTTGATAATCTCGCACATTTTCGGGGCTATCCGTTCATCCCCGTACCCGAGACAGCATATTAGAGGAGGGGTAAGATGAACGAAAAAGAAACGTGTGAACGCGCGCAAGTGGTCGACGAGGCTCTGACGTGGCTCGGAACGCCGTATCATCACGCGGGGCGAGTGAAGGGCGGCGGCACGGACTGCGGGATGCTCATCTTGCAGACGTTTATCAATGTCGGGCTTATTCCGGATACCGAGGTTGAATACTATCCGATGGACTGGCATCTGCATCGGAGCGCGGAGCGCTATCTCGGATGGGTGACACGCTACTGTCACAAAGTCGAGCGTGAGACACCGCTTCCCGGGGATATCGTTGTCTACCGCTATGGACGCTGCATCAGTCACGGGGCGCTGGTTGTCGATTGGCCGCGCATGATCCACGCCTATCTAGGGCTTGGTGTCGTCCTTGCAGACGGCAATGACGCGGATATGCAGAAGCGGCAGAGTGGAATCTATAGTTACTGGGGGTAAATCATGGGCGCGATATTAGGTGGAGGCGGCGGGACAGTCAGCACGGCAGACACGCGGATCGGCAGTCTTGCGATCTCGCAGAGCACCTATGGTATTGCGATACCCGTGGTATTCGGCACGGCGCGCGTTGCGGGCAATATGATTGACTATATCGACTTTACTGCAATCCCGCACACGACAACAACACGCAGCGGGGGCAAGGGCGGCGGTGGTGTCACCTCATCCCATACGACGTATACGTACGAGGTTGCGGCGATATTCTCCCTCTGTGAGGGACCAGTCAAAGGAGTTAAGCGTGTCTGGAAGAACAAGGAGGTGCACACAAAACTCGAAGACCTCCGCATGAGTGTCTATACAGGTGCAGCAGGACAAGCTCCATGGCCGTGGATGGTCGGCAAACATCCGGAGCGTGCCCTCGGATATCCGGAGACATGCTATATTGCAAGCCCGAATCTTGAGCTGTCGTCATCGGCGACGGTTCCGTCATTTAACTACGAGGTGGCAGGTCGGGACATTGCCCCGGGCAAGGAGGACGCTGCGCCGATCTCCATCATTCGCGGCATCCTCTCGGACACGCAGATAGGCGTCGGATTTCCTGTGCAGTATCTCGCGGATACGACACAATTCGAGCATTATTGTACGGTCAACGGCATCTATTTCTCGCCCGCCTATGACAGTCAAAAAGAAGCGCACGAACTCATCGCTGCACTTTTGGAAGCTGCCAACGCGGCTCCTGTATGGAGTCAGGGAAAGCTTAAGATTGTGCCTTATGGACTGACACAGCAGACGGCAAACGGTGTGACCTATACGCCGCCCCAAGCACCGCTCTATGATATTACACACGATGATCTTGTCTATACCGAGGGTGAGACACCGATCACGATCCGTCCGAATCTGACGACGGACCGCTACAACGTGCAGCCCGTCGAAATCCTCAACCGGAATAATGATTACAACGTCGAGCCGATCAAGGCGACGGACGACGCCGACATCAGTCAGCGCGGCATCCGCACGGCAGACAGCATTGAGATGCACTTTATCACGGAGCCGGATGTTGCGACGTTTGCGGCACAGGCAATCCTTCAGCGCAAGCTCTACATTGCGGCGCAATATGAATTTACGCTTTCGTGGCGGCACTGTCTCCTCGACCCGATGGACGTGGTGACACTCACGGATGAGATTCTGGGGCTGGATCGTCATCCTGTGCGTATCCTCACGATCGAGGAGGACGAGGAACTCAATCTTAAAATCACGGCGGAGGACTGCCCGGATGGAATCAACAGCCCGACCATTTATACGACGCAGGCTGCGCAGCGCCCCAAGATGGATTACAACGTCAGCCCCGGAAGTGTTGTGCGCCCTGTTATTTTCAATCCGCCTCCGGAGATGACGGACACAGGATTTGAAACGTGGATCGCAACAAACGGAGAATCACCGAATTGGGGCGGGTGTACGGTCTGGGCAAGCACGGACGGCAGCACCTATAAGAGCATCGGAAAGATCGACAGCCCTGCACGGCGCGGTGAACTCATAGGTGAATTGCCGATCGGAAGCGCTGCAGATGATAAAAACGCCCTGCATGTGCGGCTTTCCTCCGGTGATGAGCTGCTCTCAGGAACACGCGATGACGCGGTGTCATATCGAACGGCATGCTATGTGGATGGTGAGATCATTGCCTATCGTCGCGCGAAACTCATGGCTGCGCGCGAATATGAACTTTCTCCGTTGCAACGTGGTGGATATGGCTCAGAGATCAAGATGCACCCGATGGGCAGCGCGTTTGTCCGTTTGGATGCGGCAGTCTTCAAATATCCCTATGCGACTGATGATCTTGGGAAGAAGATCTATTTGAAATTCACGTCATTCAACATCTACGGGACGGGGGAAGAATCTCTTGCGGATGTTGCAGTATACGAACATACGCTGAATTGCCTCATGCCGCAGGAAGTTACGAATATTACGCTAGATGAGGACACCTATCGCCTACGCGATGGCACGGTTCTGTCGGATGTTCTTGTCGCCTTTAAAGGCGGTTTAAAGGGGCTTGTCAGCGGTTATAACGTCTATTATGAACTCAACAAGAGCGGGGTCTGGAAATTTGCGGGCGCAGCGGCGGACAGTGACTATCGCATTAAGGCCTTGCCACAGGCGCAGCACGTCCGTGTCAAGGTGACAACGGTCACGCGATATGGCGTAGAGTCGTCGGGTACTGTGAGTGATGTGATTACACTCGTTGGCAAGAGCGCGCCGCCACCGGACGTGACAGGGTTGCGCCTTCGTCAGAATCCATATAACCGCGAGGAAGTTTTTCTTTCGTGGAACGAGCTGTCTTTATCAGACGTGCCAGATCTGCGCGGCTATGAGATTCGGTTTGGCAATCTGAGTTGGGATGCGGCTCGGAAACTCAACGGGGATCCTGTATTTCGCAACGAGTTCAGCCATATCGTAAAAGCCGACGGCACGTATACTTACCGTATGAAGTCCCTCGACAACAGTGGTAACTATTCTGTTAATGACACATATGTGACGGAGCTGATCCGCGTTGTTCCCGACGCTGTGACAGATCTGAGCGCAGTACAGAGCAAACAGGATCGCAGTAAGGCTGTCATTTTCTTTACCCCATCGCCGGGGGAGGATATTGCGCGCTACATCATCAAATATGGTGATGACTGGGAGACAGGTACGCTCATCACGGCGACGAAAGAAACAATGCATGCGTGGAGCGTACCTGCATCTGGCACCTATAACATCATGGTGCAGACAGTGACGATTGCGGGGCAAGTTTCTGCGATCACCAACGTCTCTATCACAATCTCCATAGAGCCGCTTGATGTAACGGGCTTTCGCGCGGTGCAGTCCGGAACGGATAAATCCATTGTTCGGCTCTCTTGGGATACGGTTTCAGACGCTGATACCGCCTACTATATCATTAAGGAGGGCGACACATGGGAGAGTGGCAACATCATCGCACCGCGTGTGTCAGGTGTCTATTATGACATAAAGATTGATGAGGAGCGCCTGATATCGTGGATGATCAAGGCGGTCACAATCGCAGGGCATGAATCGCAATACGCGACAAGTATCTCCTCCGTCTTTTCTCTCCGTCCCTCGCCGGTGCACGATCTCCAGTGCAGACAGGCAGAAGATGACCGCTCACACCTCATGCTTCAATGGAGCCGTGTTCTCGACGGCGATCTCAAAGGATATGAGGTGCGGATCGGTGACAAATGGGAAACCTCGGAGGCGTTGCCGATCACGGGTGAACTCTATGCGTCCTATAAAATGCACAAATCCCAAAGTGTGCGCGTTATGATTAAGACACTCAATGCTGCGGGGTACTATTCGGATGAAACTTCTATTTCTTATCAGGCGAAAATCGAACCTGCTGACATTCAAAATCTCAAGGCATTCCAAAATGGCGATAGCATTGAACTCTATTGGGACACGCCCAAGGAAAAAGATGTTGCAAGCTATGAAATACGCGAGGGTATATCATGGGAAAATGGTCAGATTGTTGCGATCAGTGTACTGACACCGAGCCATAAAGTCGAGATTGATACCTGCCGCCCCTATCGCTATATGGTCAAGGCAATCAATAAGGTTGGGCATTATAGCGTGCTTGCGGCAGGTGTTGTGATCACTGTGACCGAACTTATGCCGAAAAATATCATCCATTCCTATGACGAATTTGAAGTAGCGGATGGGATGCATGAAAACACTGAATTTGCCGAGTCTGAGATCAGTTGGCAGACCATCGGCGGACGGTTTTCCGACTATCCAAAGGTGAAATTTGTAGACGTGGGCGGCAGGCGTATCCTTCGACTCAAAAAGAGTGGGACACACTATGCAGAAAACGGTGTCTATACTTGTAAGATGATCGACATCGGAAGCGTAATTACTGCCAATATCACGACAACATTCAATAACACGTCAGTTCTTCGGGACAACGGTCACATCTCTCTCGAGGTGCGGACAAGTCAGGATGGAGTGACTTGGATTGACTGGAATATCTTCAAACCGCTTCAATTTACGTTCCGTTACGTACAGTTTCGCATCTTGATGAATGGTGATGGTACGGGTTCGCCTGAGGTCAATCGCTTTATTGTGCAGATTGACGTGCCGGACACGGATATTTCCATGACTGCACTTATCGTGCAGGGAGGCAATCAGATTTCCTACGGTCATACTTATTATAGCGTTCCTGTTGTCATCCCCGCAGCCGTTGGTGAGGGGCTGCATGCGGAGCTTATCAACAAGACGCAGACGGATTGTATGATCAAGGTTAAAGACCATAATAACAACGATGTTGGTGGTAATGTGGACATCCGAATCAAGGGATATTGAGGAGGCGATAACATGGCGTTCGATGTGAATAAACCAGAGGATCAGGGCTATCTGGCAGATTTCCCACCTGAGATGCGCGAACAGTTGAGGGCGCTCATTCATGACGAATTGGTAAATGCTGGACTGCTCAAGGGGCTCGAACCGGGAAATGCCATCGGTAATGTTGCCGTTAATAATGGCACACTGAACCAAAACCTCAATGCTGCGCTACTTGAGGGGAAGCCTGCCGAGGCTTTTTCCTTGACAGGACACACACATCCGATAGTAACACCGAGCAGCAACGGGTTGATGAGCAACGCTGACAAAGCGAAGCTCGACAGCGTTAATACAGGTGCAGAGGTCAACCAAAATGCCTTTTCTAATATCAATGTCAACGGCACAGTGATTCAGGCGGACAACAAGACCGACACGTTGATGCTTGCGACGGGCAATAATATCACCCTAACGCCCGATGCAGCGAATGATCGCATCATAATCGCCCTGTCAGGTACGGTAGACTCTGCGAATGTCGCAGGGAAACTCTTAAGTGCGCGGACAATTACGCTTGATGGGAAGATTAAGGCGGCGGGGATCGGATTCGATGGGACACAGGATATTATCCTCGATGTTACGAACGTAGAGGCGGATTCTTGCACGGGCAATGCCGGAACAGCGAGCAAACTGAACAATGCACGTGTGATCCGCCTCATAGGAAGCACACGTGGAGAAACTTATTTTGATGGGTCCGGAGATGTCACGATTAACACAACAACAGATGTCGCGCAGCGTGCTGAGGATATGTCCGATCGAAATGGCTTCAAAGAGCTTGTAAAAGCCTGTATGGCAATGAATGATTATTTCCGCATAGGTGTCGGCGGTGATAATAACGGCGGCTATGCCGAAATTGCGACCTGTGATGATGGCAATGAGCCGATCTATGTGCGGCAATATAGTGGAGTGTTTCAAAATCTTATTCGAACGCTTACGCTGCTTGATGGGAATGGCAATTCTACGTTTCCGGGACATGTATGGGCACAAGGCTTCCATGGACATGCAGATAGTGCATCTAATGCGAATGCTCTTGGTGGACAGTCACTTCAATGGATTCTGGATCAAATACGCGCTACGTCTGTGACTGGGAATGTTGCGCAGAACGGATGGGTCAAATTTGCGAACGGCTTGATCATACAATGGGGAGTTATTAAAAATGGCTTTGGCTCGCATAAGGTGACATATCCTATAGCTTTTAATAAAATATTCCATATTAATTTTTCAAGTACTATTGCGACTGATCAAAACATAACCAATAGCGCAGTACAGAGCTATGGACCACAATATGCGGAATTGTTTGCCAACACATCACCTAATGGATATATCCTCTGGTTTGCAATTGGAATTTGAGGAGGAAGCATGGAATTAGAATATCTCACAAAATTTGACGCCTCCGGGCGCCGCGAAAACACTGTTGTTGCTGAGGTGCATTACAATACCGATGACGAGCGGCAAGCCTATATCGATGAGGGATATATCCCCATTCCGGATGAGGACTATCAGTATTACATCGGTAACCGTGGTATAGGAGAGAATGGTACAGGTTACGTTCATGATTCAATAACGGGGCGTCCCGTTTCCGCACCACCCGCGCCCCCAGAGCACTCTATCACAGAAAACAAGGATAGTACGATCTCTTCTGAGCTCATGGACATAGCCGAGATCATATTAGATATGTCAGGTACCATTAAGGCATTACAGAAAGGAGGTGAGATACCATGATCATTTATAAATTCCGTGCCCGTGCTTACGCGATCCTCGTTAAAGGTGGACGATACATCCTCACTGAGGATGATCGCACAAGTGAGGATCAAAAAGTTGTACCGGCAGAGTACACAGAATTGGTCGCAGAATATCTTTTGGTGTAGGTGCGCCCATAAGAAGGTTTTAAATGGCCTTCAAAAAGCACAAAAATAACGGCTTAAAAACAGGAAAGACCTAGAAATTAAGCCGTTATTTTTATGAAAAAACTTGACATACCACCCGATGAGTGGTATAATAAAACCATAGAAAGGAGGTGAGAGTGTGGGAGATATAATAAGCCTTGTAACAGCGATGATAAACCTAGCGACGGCGATCATCCTGTACAAGGCTGCTAGAAGGAAGTAAGAGCTTCCGAGAGGGCTTCGGCCCTCTCCCCCGCGAGGGGGATCTTACTTACATTATATCTGCCATGCGAATAAAATGCAAGAGATCACGCTGGTTGTGTCGGTTGTTGCTTTTGTTATCGCGGTAGCTGCTTGTTACAAAGCTATTCGTAGATGACAAACGAGAGGAGGGGCGGTATGAGCGCACGCATAAAAGAAGCCCGGCAGGCGGCGGGCTTAACGCAAAAAGGCATGTCTGAGCTTCTTTTTATTCCCTTGCGGACTATTGAAAATTGGGAGTCGGGCAAGCGAAATCCGCCCCTCTGGGCGGAGAACCTCATTGTTGAGAAATTACAGAGGCTGAACCAAGGGGAATAAGATTGTGTAAGTAAAAAAAGAGGGCGCTTGCCCTCTTTTTTGATGCGAAAAATATGCTTTATTTTTTCCAAAACTAAATGAGAAATTTTCCAAAACTATTTGCGCGCTTATAGGTGCGCGTCCACTCATCTGCCGCCAAACCGTCGAAAAAGGCAGCTGATGGAGAAGTTTTTGCCGCGATGCTCGGCGAGGCGTTGTCGACATCCGATTCCGACGCGAAGCGGAACTCAGTGGAGAATATTTGCAAGTGGTCTGTTGATCCGGAGCATTATCCGGAACCGGATGATGAGGAACTCATTGCGGCTCTCTATAACGATGATCTGCGTGATTATTCCACAATGGCGAAGCCGCGTATCGGCGGACGCCTTGTTGTCTGTCAGAAGAATCCTGACGGTTCGCTTTTCTACTACCCGCCGCGGGATGCTTCGTTTGAGGAAAAGCGTGCGTTCGTCGACGCGATGAAGGGGCTTTCACGCGAAGAACGCTATCAGGTGAATAACCTCATCTCCGATATGTTCGGCTTCTCTCCCTTTCATCCGTTCCTGCGCCGTCAGTCGCAGCGAAAAGCGGGAGATGTGCAGTCGAGTACACTGTTTGATCTTCTGCGCGATGAAGTGATTAAGGACCTTAAGCAAATGCATGTGGATGATCCAAATCGCCCATGGCGTGAGCAGGAGGCAGCGGTACTGGACAAGATCTTTGAACGCAGGGAAGCCGCAAAGCACGCGGCAAAATTTTAGTGAAACGATCCACGGGAGTACCGCATGAGGCGAATGGCTTCGTGCGGTGCTCTTTTTTTATGAGCAAAATGTTCACGCAATTAGCATGGCCATGAAGCAATAATGAGAATCTCACGCAAGATTCATCATATATGAATTGAGAATATTATTCGATTGTAGAATTTGCCTAAAACTGTGATATAACTCACATTCTAGAGACAAGGATTATAGTAAGATAAAAGAACCTATGTAATGTGTTTTTTCTGTGTAAAGGAAGCACTGATAAATTCAGAACCGCCATCTTAGGGGCTGTTTTATCAGCGATTCCTAAACAGAACAGCGGAGGGGTGAAGGCGTGAGCAGTATCTTTCAAAAATTCAAGTATCTGATTCCTACGTCGACTTCTGCGGATGGTCATCAGGAGACGCGCGAGGGCGGACGTACATGGGAGAACATGTACCGTGATCGCTGGTCATTTGACAAGACCGTACGCACGACGCATGGCGTCAACTGCACGGGCTCGTGCAGCTGGAACGTCCACGTCAAGAACGGGATCGTAGCGTGGGAGAATCAGGCGACGGACTACCCGGAGACGGCGCCCGATATGCCGGACTTCGAGCCGCGCGGCTGTCCGCGTGGGTCGACGTTCTCCTGGTATCTCTACAGTCCGCATCGCGTGAAGTTCCCATACCTGCGCGGGGAGCTGGCGGCTCTCTGGCGTGAGGCGCGCGCGTCGCACGCGAACGCATACGAGGCGTGGAAGAGCATCGCCTCGGATCCCGTGAAGCAGAAAAAGTACAAAGAGGCCCGCGGCATGGGCGGCTTTGTGCGCTCCAACTGGGAAGAGGTCAGCGAGCTGATCGCCGCCTCCGTGCTCTATACGGCGTATACCTACGGCTCCGACCGAATCTTCGGCTTCTCCGTTATCCCGGCGATGTCGATGCTGAGCTATGCGGCGGGCATCCGTTTCATGCAGCTGATGGGCGGCGTAGGACTCTCGTTCTACGACTGGTACGCCGACCTCCCGCCTGCGAGCCC
>PPYF01114211.1_pt1 | contig 34754 bp, 29 predicted proteins | sample 1559871 | NCBI WGS metagenome assembly PPYF01 (sample SAMN08240021, study PRJNA423297) | Human gut metagenome, whole genome shotgun sequencing project.
GCCCCATCGTGTTTGCCGAGTGGAGCCTTGTCACTGGCAATTTAGTCAAGCGCCGGGATTACGAGCTGAGTCAGCTGCTGGAAGGACATGAAGAACAGATGAGCCTGGACATGGTCGGCTGGCAGTATGACGAGGAAGTGCAGGCGTTTATCCCTGCCCCGGTACGGGAATATCCGCCCACGGATTACAGGAGGTTGGCTGACTATGAGTAACGATCTGTACACATCTACTTATAACCCGGATGTTTTGTCCTGCATAGCCAACCTTTCCAACGATGAGGTGTTCACCCCGCCGGAAGTAGCCAACGCCATGCTGGACCTGCTGCCGCAGGAGTTGTTTCGCGACCCGAACACCACATTTCTCGACCCGGCCTGCAAGTCGGGTGTGTTCCTGCGGGAAATCGCCAAACGGCTGCTGGCGGGGTTAGAGGACCAAATCCCCGATTTGCAGCAGCGGGTGGACCATATCTTCCACAAGCAGGTTTTTGGCATTGCCATCACCGAACTGACCAGCCTGCTGTCCCGGCGCAGCGTCTACTGCTCCAAATACCCCAACAGCAAGTATTCGGTCAGCTGCTTTGCTGATGTGCAAGGCAACATTCGATATAAAAATACACAGCATGTGTGGAAGGACGGCAAGTGTGTGTTCTGCGGCGCGTCCGAAAAGGAATACGGCGACGCCGTGCGCCGCGGGCTGGAAACCCATGCTTACGAGTTTATCCACACCACCAAGCCGGAGGACATTTTTAAGATGAAATTTGATGTGATTATTGGAAACCCGCCATATCAGATGAGTGATGGAGGTGGCGGGGCTGGGAAAAGTGCAGCCCCAATATATCAATATTTTGTTAAACAGGCAAAAAAGCTGAAGCCCCGATATCTCACAATGATTATTCCATCGAGATGGTTTGCGGGAGGAAAAGGACTGAATGAATTTCGATCAGAAATGTTAAACGATGATAGAATAGAAACTATTGTCGATTATGCTGATTCAAAGGATTGTTTCCCTGGCGGTGTCGATATTCCTGGTGGTATCTGTTACTTCTTATGGGAGCGGAATTATCGTGGAAAATGCCTAGTTACCAACATTCAGAAAAACGGCAAAACATCTCGGTCAAAGCGTGCTTTAAACGAATTCCAGACATTTATCAGAAGTAATGAAGCTGTCAGTATTGTTAAAAAAGCCCTCAGCAAAGGTGAAGCTGTACTAAGTACGCAGGTTTCGAGTAGAAAGCCGTTCGGGTTGGACTCAAATGCCAAATTTGAAAATGCTGGCGAATTATGCTTAAAAAGTAGTTCCGGCATGGGAAAAATAACAAGACAAAGAGTGACGGCAGGATATGACTTAATTCCTAAATGGAAAGTCATCGTGTCAAAAGTCTCGTTTGAGCACGCGGGTGTTCCCGGTAAAGATGGAATGATGCGAGTATTATCTGTCATTCAAATTTTACCCCCCGATGCAGTATGTACAGAAACATCCGCCGCCTACCGCTCCGGCGAAAAACTGCACAGCGAATATTATGGCGAGGACAGCGACTACACCCGCAAAGGCGGTGTGGTCTGCTCTCAAATCCTGCTGCCGCCCCATGCCCCGCCGGAATATGCAGACCGAGAAACCCTCTGGAACGCCGTCGAGAAAGCCGAGCGCGGTAAGAAAGCACAGCTTGCATACAGTTTTGACATTGCTTTGCAGAACGAATTCTCCATGCAGGAGAACATCGCCCTTGCAAGGCAGTTTTTGTTGGAGAACTTTGTTGGCCGGGGCATGGTAGTGGATTTCGCCGTACACCAGCCAGACAGAGAGGACGGCGGCATCCAGAACCCGCACTTCCATGTGCTGTGCCCCATCCGGCCCATCTTGCCGGACGGCCGATGGGGCAGCAAGCAGCGCCGGGAATATGTGCTGGACGAACACGGCGAGCGCATCCGGGACGGAGCTGGAAACTATGTGTTCAACGCGGTGCCCACCACCGACTGGGGCAGCCCCGACACCTTGGAGCAGTGGCGGCAGGCATGGGCGGAGTTGTGCAACGCCAAATTTGCGGAGAAATGTTTGGATTGCCGCATCGACCATCGCAGCTATGAGCGGCAGGGTGTGGAGCAGCTTCCCACCATCCATGAAGGCCCTACCGTCAAGGCGATGGAGCAGAAGGGCATCCATACCGACAAAGGCGACCTCAACCGCTGGATCAGGAAAACCAATGCCATGCTGCGGGAGGCAAAAGCGAAAATCGCATCCCTGCTCGGCTGGCTAAAAGATGTCAAAACCGAGCTTTCCACGCCCCAGCCGCCTACGCTGATGGAACTGCTGTCCGCCTACTATGACACCCGCAATAAGGGTGCATACAGCGGTAAGGCCAAAATCGGGAATTTGAAAAAGTTTTCAGAAACCGTCGGTTATCTGGAATCCAAACAGCTCCGCACCACCGAGGATTTGGACGCGCTACTGAACGCTATGCAGGAGCAGATCGGCGCACTAAAAGAATCCGCATCCGGGAAACAGGCCCGCATCAAGGAACTGGACGAGCTGCTCCGCATGGCGGACTACTACCAGCAAGGCAAACCCGTTGCCGACAAGCTGAAAACCATCCGCTTTGAGAAATCTCGTCAGAAATACAAGGCAGAGCATGAGAACGTGCTGCGGACATTTTACATGGCTGAGCGCAAGCTGAAAGATCAGTGGGTAGACGGGAAAATCTCCGTCCATGCGTGGCGCAGAGAGAAAGCCAAGCTGGAAACGGAATATCAGATGTTGCAGCAGAAGATCAAGCCCCTGCACGCCGATACAAAAAAACTCTGGGCTATCCATTACAGCATCTATCAGGTGCAGCATGAGCAGGAGCGCCAAAACGCCGTTACATGGCAGAAAAAGCAGGAAATCGAACACTAAACCTTACACATTTTCAGGAGGCACTTATGGACAGCAAATTGAAAATCCCACCAGAAATCATAGACGGCTCGGACACGCCGGAAGAATACCATTTTTCCAATCCCGGCCCCACCGCCCCGCCGAAACGCAATTTCTGGATCGGAGCGGACGGACACATCCATGTGAAAAATCTCTCCGCGTTCTGGTTGCCGGAGTTCACCTTGCAGAAGGAGATCGGCGGCACGGTTTACACCGTCACCGGCAGTTATGACGGCACCGAACCGCTAAACCGGAAGATGGAGCGCATCATGGCCGAAAAGTTTACAGAAAAGATGGAGGATAGCGAATGACAAATGCCCGGAATCTTGGTACAATAGAAGCAGCCAATCCTGTACTGGCAGTTGCCCCATTGAAGGAGGACGCAGAAATGCAGCGGGCAACTGAAAAAATTACGGCTCTCTATTGCCGTCTATCTGTGGAAGATATGAAGGATGACAAGAACGGCGGCAAGGGGGATGTATCGAACTCCATCCAGAATCAAAAAATGATCCTGCTCCAGTACGCAAAAGAGCATCGCTTCCCCAACCCGACTTTCTTTGTGGACGATGGGTACAGCGGCACCAACTACGACCGCCCCGGTTTCCAGGCCATGCTGGCCGAAATTGAGGCAGGAAAAGTGGCCGTCTGCTGCACCAAAGACCTATCCAGACTGGGTAGAAATTCGTCGCTGACCGGGCTGTATATCAACTTCACGTTCCCGAAATATGGAGTGCGCTATATCGCCATCAACGACCACTTTGACACCATCGACCCCAACAGCACCGACAACGATGTGGCAGGTATAAAGAACTGGTTCAACGAGTTTTTTGCAAAAGATACCAGCCGCAAAATCCGGGCGGTGCAGAAAGCAAAAGGTGAGCGCGGCGTACCGCTGACCACCAATGTCCCGTTTGGGTATCTCAAAGACCCGAATGACAAGACCAGATGGATTGTGGACGAAGCAGCGGCGCAGGTGGTCAAACACATTTTTCGGCTTTGCATGGAAGGCCGTGGACCGATGCAAATCGCCAAAGTCTTGCAGGAGGAAAAGGTGCTCAACCCCACCGCCTACAAGCGCAGGGCGGGTATCAAGACCCCAAGCCCGGAGACTTCCGATCCCTACCACTGGAATACCAACACCGTTGTCCACATTCTGGAACGGCGGGAATATACCGGCTGTACGGTCAACTTCAAGACCTATACCAACTCCATTTGGGACAAGAAGCAGCGGGACACGCCCCTTGAAAAACAGGCGGTATTCTACAACACCCACCCGGCAATTATTGAGCAGGAAGTTTTTGATAAGGTTCAGGAAATCCGCCAGCAGCGACACCGCAGGACGAAAACCGGCAAGAGCAGCCTGTTTTCCGGCTTGGTCTACTGTGCCGACTGCGGCGCAAAGATGCGATACTGTACCACCAGCTACTTTGAGAAGCGGCAGGACCACTTTGTCTGTGCCAACTACCGCAGCAACACGGGAAGCTGCTCAGCGCACTATATCCGGGCGGTTGTGCTGGAAGAGTTGGTCTGGATGCACATGAAAACGGTCATCTTCTATGTGACCCGGTATGAGAAGCATTTCCGGGCTGCGATGGAACACCGGCTCCGGCTGTCCAGCGAGGAAAAAATCTGCGCCAGCATCAAGCGACTGGAACAGGCGCAGCGGCGCATGGGCGAGCTTGACAGGCTGTTCATCCGTATCTATGAGGACAATGTGGCCGGGAAGATTACGGACGAGCGGTTTTCCATGATGAGCCAGTCTTACGAGGACGAGCAGACGCAGCTCAAGGCGGAAATCCAGACATTGCAGCAGGATATTGAAGTACAGGAACGACAGATTGAAAACTTGGAGCAGTTTATCCAGCGGGTACACAAGTACGAGGATTTGCAGGAGCTGACCCCTTATGCTCTGCGGGAACTTGTGAAGGCAATCCATATTGAAGCGCCGGACAAGAGCAGCGGCAAACGGCGGCAGAATATCCGCATTTCCTACGACCTTGTGGGATTTATTCCCGTGGACGAGCTGATGAAACAGGAAACGGCATGACCGAAGCCATGCCGTTCCTGCGAAAGATAATATTACTTTCTTATGACCCCCGACCATTGCAGGCGCTCTTTTTGGTGGACGATACAGGACTCGAACCTGTGACCCCCTGCACGTCAAGGAATTTGCCGAAAACAGCCTCTAACCTATGCATCGCAGTTGGTTGCGGGTTTTGATTTACCGTATTTTGCAACATTTTTTGCAAATGGTCGCCCGAATCCATCGGAATTTACCGGACGAAGCCACCGTTTATGACACGACAGCCTTGTGATACAGCTCTATTATATTTTCTCAAATTCAGGGAATAATTATATGAATTAAAAAGTTTTTTCTTTATTCGAGTAAAAACTATTGAATATCGGAATCTTTTTTGGCATACTCTACATTGTAAGGGGGCGATGTTATGATTGTACGGCCGCATTATCTGGATGAACTCAAAAAATATCGGGATGTTCCCTTGGTGAAAATCCTCGCCGGTATCCGGCGCTGCGGAAAATCCACGATTTTGGATATGCTGCGGGAGGATCTGCTGGCTAACGGCGTCCGCCCGGAGCAGATCATCGAACGCAGATACACATCGTTAGATCTGGGCGATCTGCCTGCTGCGAAGGATATGTATCAGGATATCAAGGCTGATTTAAATGCGGCTGGTCGCAATTACCTGCTTTTGGATGAGGTACAGGAAATCGAAGGTTGGGAAAAAGCAATCAACAGCCTGTTGGAACTTGGAAACACAGATATTTATGTGACCGGCTCCAATTCCAAGCTGATGTCCAGTGAGATATCTACCTATCTTACAGGACGCTATGTCACGATCCCGGTGTTTCCTCTGTCCTTTGAGGAATATCTGACATTCAAGGCCGGGAGTAGCCTTTCTCAAAAAGAACTGCTGAACGAGTATATCCGCTATGGCGGATTCCCTATTGTGGCCCTTGGCACGTATGATGAGCGTACCGCCTATCAGATCGTAGAGGGGATCTATCACTCCGTCATCTCCAACGATATTGCGCGCCGCCACAGCATCACCAATCAGGAACTGTTCAACCGGGTTGTCCGGTTCATTATAGAAAATGTCGGAAAGAATTTCTCCGCCAACTCCATTGTTAAATTTCTCAAGAGTGAGGGGCGTTCCCTGACAGTGGAAACCATTTACAATTATCTGGAGTGGCTGGAAAAGGCCTTTGTAATCTACCGCTGTCAGCGATACGACCTGCAGGGCAAAGCTGTGCTGAAGACCCAGGAGAAATTCTACCTGGCTGATCCGGCGCTGAAATACTGCATGATGGGCTTCAATCCGAAGTCTATCGCCTCGATGCTGGAGAACATCGTCTATTTCGAACTGCGCCGCCGGGGCTATGATGTCTATGTGGGCAAAAACGAAACAAAAGAGATCGACTTTGTGGCAGTCCGACGGGATGAGCGGGTCTATGTGCAGGTCTGCCGGGAGCTACCCGACGCCTCTGACCGGGAAATCGTAAACCTGCTGGAAATCAAAGACCACTATCCCAAGTACGTTGTGACCATGGATGAACTGGCCGGAGGAAATGTCGAAGGTGTACGAATCGTACATTTGGCGGATTTCCTGTTGAGTGCCCAGTATTAAGAATTTCAACGGACCGTTTCCCAAATGCACGGAAAAGACATATATCCTGCAGATAGAATAATTATCATTAAAATAATGGGTTTCCAAATAAAGAGTGCTGGAAATCATGAGCTTTTTGGAGGTTACGAGGTTACAGCTGGACTCGAACCAGTGACCTCCTGCGTGTGAAGATGCGTCGGGTCGTCAAAGCCCTGCTATTGGGTGCTTTCCGGCACTTTTGACCCCACTTTCTGCGAGTAGAAATAACTGCCTTGTCCACTGTGTCCACCCGCTGATTTTCTGATATTGGTCAGCGTATTGGTCAAAGCCCCGGCCCCGCCGAATCAGGCGGAGCCGGGGCTTTTTCTCGAGAGCAAATCTTGTCGCCGTGATAGTAGCTTGAACCGGAACGATTGTCAAGTACCTCTTTCAAACTCAGGCAACTTGCTCTGTACCATCCCCTCTCCATCAGATGGTGGGGAAGTATATGAACAAGACGAATGATAACAAATAAAGACGCGGGGACAAAGCCATATATCAGCACCGCTGACAGGTGGACCGCTCTACCAAAACAGGCGGAATCAAAATGGTCTGAACGCTGGCTTTGGAATTTTCAATTTGCGTGAGCAAACAACTCATAGCGGCCTCCACAACCTGTTTCGCTTGATGATCTATCGTGCTCAGCCGAATATTAGCAGGTCTTACGTTCTACATCCCTCCTATAACTATTTTACCACAGAAAGGATCTGCGCGCCACTTTGTCAACAGGTCCTTAATTTACCACAAACCGCGGTTTTTCACAATGCCCGAGTTGGACAACGCCCCGCCCTGCGGTGCAATGACTGTATTGTGAATTTGCCGGAAACGATGCAAGGAAGAACGCAGTAAGCAGGGCCGGACAGAAAGATTTCTGTCCGGCCCTGCTTACTGTTATTGTATTTGTCGGCTGAGGGACCAGCCTTGAATCGGCTTTCCCATCAGCGCATGGCCTGGTATTCAGCCAACACGCTGTCCAACAGCGCCGCGGCGCTCTGATAGATGGCGGCATTCATCTGGTTGAAGGGGCAAACGGCCCGGTCGCTGATCTCCAGTCCCCGGTGCACCAGCAGCTTTTTGAGGATCAGGGAGCAGTTGGTGTCCATATCGTAAATGGGCATCAGCTTCTGAATCAGGTGGTACAGGGCGAAGGTGCGCGCAAAGTCCCTTTCGTTGGCAGCCTTCACCAGACTGCTCCAGATCTCCGGTACGATGATAGACAGCGCACCGATGCACCCGCCGCCCCCGTTGTTGGCGATGTTGCTGAGGAACTGGTCGTCAAAGCCGGAGTAGACGGTGAAGGGCTTCCCCTCTACCGCCCGGCACACCATATTGGTGTGGCCGGGGATGGACACGGAATCCTTCAGCCCGATGATGTTGGGGTTCGCGTCGATCAGGCGGCGGATCGTCTCCGGAGCGATGGAATGTCCGGTACGGGGCGGGAAGTTGTAAAGATACAGGTCCCCCTTCACGTCCTTGGCCAGACGGTCATAGTAGACGAACAGCTTTTCCTGATCCATCTCAAAGTAGTAGGGGCTGATGACCATGGGCGTGTAACCCAGCTCATACACCGCGTTGGACAGGGCCAGCGTATCGGCGTAGCGGATGCAGCCGGTGCCGGCCAGCAGCTCCACCCGTCCGTTGACATACTCCGCATAGAAGCGGAAGAAGTCCAGACGCTCCTGCTCGTTCAGATCCGGAAATTCTCCGGCGGAGCCCAGCACAAGAATGCCGTCCAGCCCGCCCTCGATCAGGAAATCGATAACCTTTTTGTTGCCTGCGTAGTCGGGCTTTTCCTCTTCGTTGAAGATCGTGACAACAGGCGCGATGATCTTTGCCATAGAAATCCTCCTCATCAGCCGGCCAGCTTCAGTACACCGAACACCAGTGTGCTGGCGGCCATCATGGCAAGGCCGTTGATGGCATCATAGCCCAACAGCTTCAGCCGCTCGCTGATCTCCATGTTGACGCCGCCGGCGCTGACATGGAAGAAGGAGCCGTGAGGCAGACCGTCAAAGACGAAGCAGCTCGCGTGGGTCATGGCGGCAGCCGCCAGAGGCGTTACGCCGCTGGCCACCACGGTGGGCCCAAAGATCTGGCTGGCAAGCGTGGTACCGGCCGTGGCAGAGGCGGTGGCCGCGCCCATCAGCATACCGGAGATGGGGGCCAGCATGAATCCGGGCAGGCCAAGGGTCTCAATGAAGGAAATGATCACGTCCTTCAATCCGGAATTGGAGATGATGCCGGACAGAGCGCCGGTGCCGACCAGCAGCATGGCAACGCCGCTCATCTTGGCGAGGCCGGCATTGAAGTAGTGGCCCATGTCCCGGGTCTTGCCCATGGCGATAGCGCCCACGATGCCGCCTACCGGCAGGGCGATCAGGGGATCGATGGTGATCCCGGCAATGGGACGCAGCAGCAAGATGGCGATGGTGACAACGGGTCCGCTGAGCGCCGCCCACAGGGGAGGCAGGTCCTTATGCTGCGCGGCTTCGCCGCCGATGTCAGCCTCGGTGATCTCCGTGCCCCGCATAGACAGGCGCTTTGCCAGCAGAGAGGTCACGATCAGCGCGGTGACGGCGGGGATGATGCCCACGGCGATGATGGAGGTCAGGGGCAGATTAAAGGCCTCGGCGGCCGCGATGGCATTGGGGTTGGGGCTCATGACGTTGCCTGCACGGACGGCGCCCAGCTGCGCCATCAGCACGCCCATCTTGTGATAACCCGCCCGGTGGGCCATTTGCAGGGCAATGGGAGCCACGGTGATGCAGGCCACGTCGCCGAACACGCCCACGGTGGTCAGCAGCCATGTGGCCAGCGTGACGGCGATCAGGCTCCGCTTGGCACCCATCTTGTTGATGATAGATTCGGCAATGCGTTCAGCCGCACCGCTCTCAATGAGCGCGCCGGCCAGAATACCTGCTGTAACGATACGGATGATCGCGGAGACGATGCCCTGCGTGCCGGAGATGATAAAGCTAACTGTGCCGGTGAGCCCGGCGCCGCCTACCAGACCGCCAATCACGGCGCCGAAGATCATGGCATAGGTGGGCTGTACTTTTTTCAGGATCAGCACAATGGCGACGGCAAGGGCCACCAACGCGCCCAGAACAGAAACGGTAACTCCATCCATAGTCGGTTCCTCCTAATTCAAATTACAGATGGTCGAACTTCATCACGCCACCCTCGGAGCCGGAGGCAGCCAGCTTGCAGTACAGGCCCAGCCAGCCCTTCTTGAACTTGGGTTCGGGGCGCTTCCACTGCTTCAGACGGGCCTCGATCTCCTCCTGGGGCACCAGCAGCTCCAGCTTCTTGCTGTCCACGTCGATCTCCACCAGATCGCCGTCATGGACGATGGCGATGGGACCGCCCTCGGCGGCTTCTGGAGAGATATGGCCCACAAAGCAGCCGTTGTTGGTGCCGGAGAACCGGCCATCGGTGATCAGAGCGGTGGTCTTGGCCAGGCCGCGGCCATAGAGGTACTTCATAGCCTTGTACATCTCGCGCATGCCGGGGCCGCCCTTGGGTCCCTCATAGCGGATGACCACCACATGACCATCATGGACCTTACCGGCCAGAATAGCCTCCTCAGCGGCCTCCTCGGAGTCGAAGCAGATGGCCTCGCCCTTGAAGTGATGCAGGCTTTTGTCGAAGGCGCCGGGCTTGGTGATGCCGGTGTCGGGAGCCAGATTGCCCCGCAGCACCGCCACGCCGCCGGTGTAGCCGAAGGGATCGTCCAGCGTGTGATTGACAAGGCCCGTGGCAGGATAGAGGTACTTGTGGTCACGGATATTCTCCTCCATCGTATGGGCGGTGACGGTCATAACGTCCGTCTCCAGCATGGACTGGAGGTTTTCCATCAGGCGGGGCACGCCGCCGTCCCGATAGAAGTCCACGATGCTGTACTTGCAGGAGGGGTTCATCTTGGCCAGCTGAGGCGTGGTATCGGAGAGGGTGTCGAACTCGTCCAGCACCTTGATGCCCAGCTCCGCCTCATAAGCGATGGCCGTGAGATGCATGACAGCGTTGGTGGAGCCGCTCATAGCGAGGCAGGCTTTGATGGCGTTGCGGATAGAGCTGTCGGTGATGATCTGGCGGGAGGTGATATTCTTCTCCACCAGCTCCATGATCTTCACGCCGGTCTCCTCCGCCTTCATCATCCGAATGGAAGAGGTGGCGGGGGCTGTACCGCCGTCCGGCAAAGTCATGCCCATGGCCTCAGCCAGCGCGCACATGGTGTTGGCGGTGCCCAGATAGGAGCAGGAACCGCAGCCGGGGCAGGCCGTATTTTCCAGGGAGACGTACTCCTCCTCGGTGATCTTACCGGCGGAGAGCATACCGTAAGCCTCGGTGCTGGAGGTCTGGTCGGCCTGACGGCCATCGAACTCCACGCCGCCCTCCATGGGGCCGCCGGGCAGGAAAATGCAGGGAATATCCAGACGGGCGGCAGCCATCAGCATACCGGGAACGATCTTGTCGCAGCTTCCCAGCAGCACCAGGCCGTCAAACAGATTGATCTGGGCCATGGACTCGATGGAGTTAGCGATCAGCTCACGGGAGGGCATGATGAAGTGCATACCGTCATGTCCCTGGCCCATGCCGTCGCATCCGCCGATCACGCCGAACTCAATGGGGGTGCCGCCAGCCCGGTAGATGCCGTCCTTCACCCGCTGAGCGACCTGACGCAGGTTGTAGTGGCCGGGAACACATTCGCTCCACGCGTTGGCGATGCCGATGATGGGCCGCTTCAGATCATCGGTGGTAAAGCCCATGGACTTGTAGGTGGCGCGGTAGTACTGGTTGCTCAGGCCCTTCAAAATATGTTCACTGCGGTACATAAGGCAGTTCCTCCTGTATTCCGTATATCAGATTTTTGTAGTTGTGCAACGCGGGAGCGCCGGCTGCTCCCTTTTTTGCTATCTGCCTGCATTATAAAATCTCGAAAGAGGTATTACAAGTCGTCAAAAACTCTTTCTACTTTTTTACAAAAATTTTTTAAAATTTGCATAATTCGGAGAAAAGTCGTAAAGATGCAATGGATTTCCGTTAAAAAGTCGGATTTTTCGAGGAAGGTCAAGGAAAAGTCATCCGATGACTTTGGCTAAAAAAGAAAGCCGCCTCAGGAGCGCACATCCCAAAACAGCTTTCCAAGATATCATTTTGTTTTCTCTGACCGCTCCTTCGCGTGCTTGATCACGATCCGGTTCATCTCCAGATGCAGGGCCATGGCTGCCCGGGCTGCCTGCGGGTCCTGATCCAGAACGCCGCTGAGGATCTCCTGGTGGGTATCGACCGTCGCGGTCAGCAGCTCCTTGCGGGTGATATTGGCGATGGAGACCACCGCTGCATCAATAATCGGCATCAGCGGCTCTACCACCATGTTGTGAGAGCATTTTGCAAGATACCAGTGAAACCGCATATCCTCGATCAGGTAATCCTCCCCCGCCTGAATCCTTTTCCGTACAGCGTCGCAGTACTCCGTCAGCCGTTGGGCCTCCTCCCCTGTGCGGTTCCGGGCGGCCAGCTCCGCGATCGCCGGCTCCAGCATCAGCCGCACGTCCGTCAGGTCCAGCGCCAGCTGGATCCGGTCCTCAATGGCGTCCAAGCCCAGCGGATCGGCTTTCAGCGGCATCAGCGATGCCACATAGGTACCGGAGCCGTGCTTGACCCGCAGGACTCCACGGGATACCAGCAGCTTCACCGCTTCCCGGATCGTTCCCCGGCTGACGCCGAACCGGTCCGCCAACTCATATTCATTGGGCAGCTTTGCGCCCACCGCCAGATGTCCATCCAGAATATACTGGAAAAGATGGTCCTCAATACGCTCTGTCAGCGCTTGGTTTTTAATATTGGTCAGCCCTGCCATAATTCGCTCCTTTTAGAGAAATGGTCCACTCGTGCGCTCTGTTTCCCCTGTATTCTACCATACTCATATGAGGAAAACAAAGAATAATTCAACGGTCAGTTTACTGTTTTGCATCAGGAGCATCAAAATGCCTATACGGATTTGTATCCTTTTGCTGATGCAATCCGCACCCCTCGCGGGGACGGCAACTCTTCCTCTTCACTTCTGAGATAGCGACCACGAAGATGCAATCCGCAGACACCGTCGCACCCGCCGATTCACAACCGCTTCGCGTCTGCCAATCGGGGTGCTTCCTCGAAAGCGGCTCGCTTCTTCCGCCACCGGCGGCGCTTCGCCTAATGCAAATACAGCAATTGTTGTGTTTACAAAAGTCAACGTTGAACGTATTTTTTAATTTTTTCTGCTCCCGTGGGTGGTCAGAAGGGGCCTGTTTTCTACATTTATTACGAGAGGATCACCGGTCATCGTTCAAAGTTGAAAATTTTTTGCCGAAGGGGGTTTCATTTTACCCCTCTATTTCTCCGTTTATATGAGGGCATATGAAGGCTATGCCTGTAAATCTCTCTTGCCAACCAACGGAGAAGGAGGGAAATCACTCGAAGAAGAAAATATTTTGTCAGAGACGGGTATAATCGGCCCCGCTTTTTCTCCATTTATTATGAAGGGATATGCAGGGCACCTCTGAAGACCCCACCGCAAATTGTGAACAAAATGTGCACTCTTTGCATAGGGGACCTTAAAAAATAGCCCGTTTTCTCTATTTATTACGAAAGGCTCTTTTTTCGAACACAGTTTTGAGTCAGAAAGTGAGGAAATCTATGTTACACACAAGAACGATTCGGGAAGCGGCGGCCTGGTTCAAAAGCCAGGATCCGCATACCTGCCTGACAGAGACCGCCATCCGCACGCTGCTGCGAAGTGGTCGTGTCCCCTGCGTCCGGGTAGGGAAGAAGTATCTGGTCACCATCGAAGCGCTGGAAGCATATCTCTCCGGCGGTGAAACCGCCCCTGTGCCCTCAGGGAAAACCAGCCGCAAAGTTTGGAGGATCGAGTAATGACACCCAATCAAAATGACCTGATCACCATCACGGCGGGAGAATTGATGGACAGGCAGTTCCTCCCCAGACACAGCGTTGTGGAAAATTTTCTGCCGGCTGGAACGTTCATCCTATCCGGACAGCCGAAGATCGGCAAATCCTTTCTGATGCTCATGCTCTGCTGGTGTGTGTCGGAGGGAAAGCCCTTCCTGGGCTTTGAAACACGGCAGTCCGAGGTGCTGTATCTGACCTTAGAGGACACGGACGCTCGAATTCAGGAGCGGCTGGCCCGGATGTTCGGCACAGACTGGGATGGAACGAAGCTGCATCTGACATTTCGTACCACGCTGAGCGGCAATGACCTGATCCAGCAGCTTGAAAACTTTGTCTTTGACCATCCGGAGACACGGCTGATCGTCATCGACACGCTTTACCTTGCCAGAGAGGGCGGCGATGGCACCGCGTACAGCTACGGCTCAGACTATAAGGACATTCGCCCTTTCAAGCTGTTCACAGATGCCTACGATCTGGCTCTGATTCTCGTCCATCACACTAACAAGAAGCCGGACGAGGGGAATCCCTTCAACCAGATATCCGGTACCAACGGTCTTCTGGGCGCGTCAGACGGCGGCTTCGTCTTATGTGCGGAACAGGATAAACGCTTCCTCCACTGTATCGGCCGGGACCTGCCTATGCAGCATTACGAGCTTCGGTTCGACCGGGAGACCTGTCTGTGGGAATTGATTCGTGCCTGCAAGTCTGCCACCGAACTTGTGCCGGAGCCGCTGCTGGACGTCATTGACGCTGTTGTGGAAGATCAGTGGCAGGGGACGGCCTCCGAACTTCTGAAAGCTGTTCAGAAAATCACCCCGGATATTGCTTTGCAGCCCAATTCTCTGACCCGGAGGCTGAACCCGTTGACCGGTCGGCTGGAACAGGAAAAGGGCATTGTCTACCGTTACAACCGAAACAAGGCAAAGAGGCTGCTGTCTTTTACAAGAAAGCCGACCGAATGACGATAATGACGGTAATGACGGTTTCTACCCCCGGGGGATATATATCGTCATCATCGTCATTACCGTCATAGAAAGGAGCAACAATGGAACTGAATTACTTAAACTGCTGCGAGCAGGACCTGCTGCAAGCTGTGCAGGATGCGGAATCTGCTGTGACAGAGCTTCGGCGTTTCGCGGCGTCATTTCTCCTGATGCAAAGCAGACAATCAACGCCGGGGACCAATACCACGACCATTGCATCGGTGAAAAGCACGGAGGAAGGATGGTTGCTGATCTCCCTGCCGGTGATGCTGCCCCGCCGGGGAGGAAAGGACAGAGCGCGATTTCTGGATGAACCTCTGCGGGCAGCCGTCCGCCGTTATTGTCAGGACAGGGCTTTGCCGAAATTCCAAACCTGTGTGTTGGTCTACGAGCATATTTACGATGCGGCCTATCCACGCAGGCGAGTGACAGACCATGACAATCTGGAATTGAAGCACTGCCAGGATGTGCTGGAGGCGGCCTTTCTGGCCAATGATACGGCCAGCCTCTGCAGTGTGTTCCAGTGCAGCCACCCGGGTGAGGAGGTGGGAACACGCATCTGGATCCTTACACCGGAGCAGTTTGAAATTTGGCTCGGCAAGCACAAAACATCGTGGCAAAAATCCCAGGAAACGGAAAATTAGCATGAAAATACCCCACCGAATTTCTCTATTTTCGGTGTACCCCATTTTCGGTGGACTGGCAGGCAGCAAAAACGCTGTATTTGCAATGCTTTGCAGACGAAAATCAGAACGGGGGTAGGCTTGATGTAGTTGGCTTTTCGTGTTTTTTGAGTGGGCAGCCTTTTTGTAGGAAGCGATGTGTTATGGCGTGCGTGTTTGACGGTGGGCAGTCTGTAAGAAGGGCTGGGCTGTATGTGGGCTGCGTGTATGAATGGGTGAGATTGCGGATGGAGGATGAGAGGTAATGGTTGAATTGATGATCAGGAGGTATATGAGATGTTGGAGTTGAAGTTTGGGCAGCGGGGATTGAAGCTGCTGTTTTTGATAGGATTCTGTGGGGAGTTCCCCATGTCATTGCTGGCGAGGTATCCCGGCTATTACGATTACAATCGCCGTATTGTCACAAGTCTGGTAAGGGAAGGGTATCTGAAGGAGCGGAAATTTCGTGACTATGATAATCATGTCGTCCGCTCGCTGAGCCTGACGAAAAATGGGATTGAACATATCCAGGCTGAGTCGCCCGCTCATGCGGAGGTGATCCTGTCCCATGAACTGTCGCCGGCCAGCGGTCAGGGTGACTGGAAAAAGACCCTGCGGCTCCATCGGAGCGCGGCGTGCTTCCTGGCAGCACATCAGGCCGGAGCCTATTGGGTGCCGGGAGAGGAGAAAGACGAGCGCAGCAGAACGCAGCTTACTTATTTCGGCGCCTACGAATTTCATACACGCTTTGGAATGGACAACAAGGGTTCCAGAGCTTCTGGCATTATGGTGAGATGGAACAAGATTTATGCTCTGTACTTCCTGGGCGACCACAATATGCGTTGGGCAGAAGCATCGGAGGAGTATTTTCGGGATCAGGTACTATACTCGCCGATTGGATAGGAACGGTATTTCGCAGGGAATATTCTGATCGGCAATGAATGGGCTCTGGCGGAGAGCCTGGTGACGCACGGTGTTAACAGAAATACCCGGATGATCCATATGGAAACAGAGTTGCCGCTCTATTACACCACCAATGACCCAAATGGGATCAAACTGCTGCGGGCGATCACAGAGCCGGCGACACCCTCGCGGTTGTATCGTAGACTTCCACAGCTTGCTGATCATCTCTATGACTTTACGGAAGGTCTTCTGTTCGACCTTCAATATGTTTCCGAGTATTATCAGTCGCCTCGTGATCATAAATTCAGGATCAGGCCAGCGTATGGATATTTCTTTGATTTTCAGATGGATGTCATGCGAAAAATCAACAATACCAATGCACAGCTCTATCAAATTCCAGATTCTGTTCTGGATGAAATTATCTCACAGTGACCCCTTGTGCTTTTTCGGTGCTTGTCTTATCATGAAGGTGCTGTATCACAAGGCGTTAATAGAAAGGAGAACGCCTTATGGCTAAGACAACACAGAAAAAGTATCAGTACAAAACCAAAGCGATCCAACTGCCCGACGGTACCCGTAAGTATCTGCGGGGTAAGACACAGGAGGAACTGGACGAAAAAGTTCTGAAGGCTCAGATCCTGGTCAACTCCGGCGTGGATATCTGCAGTGAAGAAACCTTCGGCCATTTTGCCCAGATGTGGTATGACATCTACAAGAAGCCTTATCTGCGGGAGAGCAGTCTCAACATGATCAAGTATGTGCTGAACCAGCATATTCTGCCGTTCATTGGGGGATACCGCCTGCGGGATATTTCCCCTATGCAGATCCAGGCTATTATGGCTTCCGTGTCGGATAAGAGCAACTCTCTGCAGTCCAAAATTTTGGTTCTGTTGCGGAATATCTTTCGTGCAGCACAGGATAATGGTTTGATTGCGAAATCCCCAGTCAGCACAATGCTGAAGCCTGCCGGAAAGAAAACGCAGGAAAAGGTTGCGCTGACGCCCCAGGAAAGTCGGCTGCTATTGGAGCGGGTGACGAATCCTCGGGCGAAAACCTTTCTCCTGATTGCACTCCATACGGGCATGCGGCGTGGAGAGATTCTGGGACTTCACTGGGAGGATATTGATTTCAGCAATAAACTGATTCATGTTCAGCATAACGCCGTTCTAACAGAAACCACTACGACCGTCAGTGAAAATCTGAAGACTGCGGCAGGTGTGCGCACGATTCCCCTGACAGAGGAATTGGAGGCATGGCTGCTGGCCCGGAAGAAAAACTCTCACTCCCAGTACGTCATTGCCATGGAAAACCACAAGCCGCTGACGAAGTCTTCCTACAAGAGCATGTGGAAGCTGATTGAGCGGGAATTGCCGGAGGCCCATGTGACGGCGCATATTCTGCGGCACACTTATATCACTCGCCTCTTTGAAGCTGGGCTGGATATAAAAGAAGTGCAGTATTTGGCGGGACACAGCACGGTGGATATGACCTTGCGTGTCTATACCCACTATGACCGCCGCTCCCGGGAGGCGCAGACTGCTGAGAAGGTACGGAACGCTTTGAGAACATCCTGATTTTGTTCAATTGTTGCAAATTTGCAACAATCGGCCTCTTTGCAAAGGTGACTGCCCCGCCGGAGATGTATGTAATCTCCAATGGACACAGAAAAATCCCCCAATCCATTGCGGCGCAAAGGATTGAAGGACAAGAAAAATTTGCAACACTTTTGCAACAAAGGCATGAAAAAAGGCCGGATTTTGCCGCAAATTACGGCAAACCCAGCCGATGCCCATTTCCAGTTTTAGGATGCAAAAAACCTCCCAAAGCCTTGCGGCTCTAGGAGGTTATCTGGTGGACGATACAGGACTCGAACCTGTGACCCCCTGCACGTCAAGCAGGTGCTCTAGCCAGCTGAGCTAATCGTCCGAAGCGAACAAATATAAGATACACGAAGAAAACGGTTTTGTCAACACTTTTCTTGCATCCGTCCAAAAATTTTGTTACACTGGCGTAAAACATCCGAAGAGGGGGAACGGCACATGAGAAAAGCGGCACTGGTGACCGGGGCATCCCGGGGGATCGGACGTGCCATCGCCTGGGAGCTTGCCCGGGAGGGGTGGTGCGTGGGGATCAATTACCACACCCATGGCCGGGAGGCGGAAGAGCTGGCGGCCGCCATCCGGGAGGCAGGGTGTGACGCTGTGGCCGTAGCCGGCGATGTGGCGGATCGGGCCCAGGCAGCAAAGATGGCCCAGGCCGCGGAGGCGGAGTTGGGCCCCATCTCTTTGCTGGTGAACAATGCGGGCATCTCCTACCAGGGGCTGTTTCAGGATCTGACGGACGCGCAGTGGGAGCGGAGCTTTGCCGTCAATGTGGGAGGCGCCCGCAATGCTATTTTGGCGGTGCTGCCCCGGATGATCTCCCAGCAGCGGGGGTGCATCGTGAACATTTCCTCCATGTGGGGGCTGCGGGGTGCCTCCTGCGAGGTGACCTACGCCTGCACCAAGGCGGCCATTGTGGGCCTCACCCGCTCCCTGGCACTGGAACTGGCACCCTCCGGCATCCGGGTCAACGCCGTGGCTCCGGGGTGCATCCAGACGGACATGCTCAAAGAGCTGGGAGAGGAGACCTGCTCCATGCTGGCTCAGGAGACCCCTTTGGGACGGCTGGGAACGCCGGAGGATGTGGCCCAGGCAGTGGCATTTTTGGCCTCAGAGAAGGCCTCTTTCATCACAGGGCAGATCCTCACCGCCGACGGCGGCTTTACGGTCTGAGAGCGGGGAAAGTTACACACCCGGCACTTTTTTGCGAGCCATTGTTTTTAATGCGTGCATGGTACGGCGTGTGGCATATAGAAAAGACAGGGATCGGCAAATTGCCGATCCCTGTCTTTTTGCGCCCGGGGAGCGCCCGATCTCACATGAGGTTGTAGAGGATCTTGGCCATCTGGCCCCGGGTGATGTAGGCGTTGGGCAGGAACGTGCCGTCCGTATAGCCGCTGATGACTCCCTGGGCCACCATGGTCTGAATGTAGTAGGTGGCGTAGGCGGGGATGGAGGCGGCATCGGTGAAGGTCAGGGCCGCTGTGGCATAGCCCTTCTGCTGGGTGCGGCCGATCATGGTGGCGGCCTGGGCCCGGGTGAGGCTGGCGCCGGGATTGAAGTAGAGCCGACCGTCAGAGCCGGTGGAGCCGTTGATGATGCCCTCGCTGTACAGTGCCTGGATGGCAGGTACCGCGTACGCCGGGATAGAGGCGTTGTCCGCAAAGGGAAGGGTGACGCCGGCATAGTCGGCCTCATTGAGCCCCAGATACCGGAAGAGCATCACGGAGAACTGGGCCCGGGTGATGTTCTGGTTGGGGCGGAAGGTGCCGTCGTCATAGCCGGTGGTGATACCGGCGGTGTAGAGGTAATCCACGTAGGTGGCGCCCCAGTAGTTCTGGGTATCCGTGAAGGAGGGCTTCCAGTCGGCACCGGCAGGCACGTCATAGGAGGCGCGACCGATGTTGCCGGAGGCATCCCGGGCGGTGACGGTGAGGCGGTGGGGCTTGCCGTCGGAAATGATGGGGGTGGAGAGGACGCCGGTCTGGGCATTGTAGTTGAAGGACTGGGCCTTGCCGTCCCAGGTCACTGTAATGGAGGACTGGGGCAGCACGCCGTCCACCGCATCGGAGATGGTGGCGGTGAGGGCGGTGCCGTCGGCCTTGACGGTAACGGAGGGCACGGTGGTGTCCACGGTATTGTTGAAGGAGGCCACGATATGGTCAATGTAGATGATGCCCTTGGTGGGAGTAGTAGGCACGCCGGAGAGGGTGCCGCCCAGGCCGTCATCCACCTGCGTGGTGGAGCCGGCGCTGACATTCAGACCCTGGATCTCAAAATGCTCCGAGGTGATGGGGACGGAGATCTGTTTCCAGCCAGTGAAGTCCAGCTTGGTGATGAGCTGGCTCAGCCAGGTCTTGGTGCCGTTGCTGTAGAAGAAATAGAGGTTATTGCCGGAGCCGTCGCCGTAGACCCACATATTCAAACTGGTGTACATGGTGGGGATGTCCGTTTCGGCAAAAGCACGCCACTCGGCGCCGTAATTCAGGGATTCCAGCAGGGTGTAATCCAGCTTGGCGGCGCTGCGGCCCAGCCTCACATAGTCGCTGGCGGAAGTCAGGCTCAGATCGGCACCGTTGCCGGTTCCCTGGAAGATGGTGGGGGAGCCTTCAAAGTCCTCCACGGTCTGCAGTGCCAGGTTGGAGACGGTGATGGTGACGGAGGTGCTCTTGCCGCCGGCGGAGACCGTCAGCGTTCCGGTGCCGGGGGCGGTGGCAGTGAACACGCCGTTTTCACTGACGGTGCCGATTCCGCCTGAGACCTTCCAGGTAAAGGCCTCAGGGTCGGCCTTGAGGGCCAGGTGGTTGTACATGGCGGAGGCAGTGAGGGTCACGGAGGCACCGGGAGCCACGGACAGGGAGGTGACGGCGGAGGAGCCGTTCTTCACGGAGATGGAATCCGGCTCCGTGATGGCGTAGACCGTGGTGGAGCCCTTTTTGCCGCCGCCGCTGGCGGTGACGGTGATTTCACCGCCCCGGTGAGGCGTGGTGAGGACGTTGCCGTCCATCTCACCGTCGGAGGCATCCAGGTCGTAGTCGTGATCCATGGGGATGTAGTTGGTGTCCACGGCGGAGGCGGTGATGTTCACCTTGCTGCCGGCCAGGACATAGGCATTGTCCGCCTTGACATAGTAGTGGCTCAGGCGTCCGGTGGATTCATTGGTGGCCACCAGGAACACCTGGTTGGTGACGGCCCGCTCGCCCCCGTCGGAGGGGACGTTGATGGTCTTGGCGGAGGTGGCGTCCGGCGCGGTGACGGTCATGGCGGTGGAGCCGCCGCCGTCCAGGCACAGTGCGCTGACGCAGCCCAGCTCCACCATGCGCTGGGCCACCTGGGTCATGGTAGCTCCGATGGAGTGGCCGGACTTGCGGCCGTCGATGGTGTAGAATACCACCGTCCCGTCGGCCTTCTGGCCGATGGCGGTGCGGGGGTTGGCGCCGGCGGCCAGGCCGGAGACCACGGAGCCGTTCTCCACCAGGGAGTACAGGGCGCCCACAGCGTATTCCACGTCATTCCACTCCTCACTGGAAGCACTGACATCCAGGGTGATGGTGGAGCCCACGGGGATCTGGCGCAGGGCGTTGACATAGTAGTCGCCGGAGAGCAGGTTGGCGGACAAGACGATCTGTCCCGGCTGGATGGTTGTGGCGGAGGTGGCCTCCACTACCCGCTCCACCGTGACCGTCAGTGTGTCGCCGATGGAGAGGGCACCGTCCTCAATGTTGCACACCACATCCACACCGGCCTCGGTATTGCCGGTGGTGTGGCGGTCGTTGAAGTCATATGTATAAAGGTAGATGCCGCCGGTGGAGACACGGGCCTTGTTGACGCCTGTCACCGAACGGATTACCTCCGTGGGGGTGCCGTAGTCGTTGAGCAGCTCATAGCCCAGATCCGCGGAGACCTTGACCGCGGGCTTGCCGATGACGGCGGTGCCGTCGGCCCGGAAGCCGATGGCATAGTATCCGCCGTCGCTGCTGCGCAGCTCACCCTCGGTGATGACGATACCGATGGGAAGGCCGGTGGAGGTATTGTAAAAATCGCCGTTGATGCCGGCCACCACCCGGTAGCCCTGGGCCTCCAGCTTGGCAGCCATGGAGGAGGGAGTATTGCGGGAGGTAAGGACATTGCCGTAAGTCACGATGGGGGTAACATCCTTGTTGGGGGTGTAGGTGACCACGTTTTCCGTCCGCAGGTCGGAGTAGGCTGTGCTCCAGAAGACGTTGGTGGAGAGCTCGGTTTCCTCGTTGAGCAGGGTGTTCTGGGCGGTGAGATCCTCTCCCAGGGCATCCGATGCCGCCGCCGGCAGCATCAGCGAGCAGGCCAGCACCGGAACCAGCAGCAAAGAAAGGAGCTTTTGCGGAATGTGTTTCATATCGTGCCTCCTATCAGTTATCAAGTCTACATAACGCCTTTCAGCATAGCACAGATCCGGAAAAAAGTAAATGACATTTCCGTGACAATTCATGCCGGAGTGAGACTGTTTCCTGATAAGACGGACTGCGCGGCCAAAAGGTTCCTCCGCCGAAAGAGGTTGCAAAAGGGGCATATACATATTAAAATAACTCCAGATACCAAAAAGGAGGCGCTTCCATGGATCAGATCCAATACGTTTGCCCCAAGTGCGGCTGCCGTCACTATGACCACGACCAGTTCCAGGCTACCGGCGGAAACTTCGCCAAACTGTTTGATATTCAAAACAAGCGCTTTATCACCGTCTCCTGCACCAACTGCGGCTATACGGAGCTCTACCGGGCCAGCGGGGACGGGGTCATGGATGTGCTGGACTTCCTGATCGGCGGATGAGAGGACGGTGAGGGCGATATGACCATTCAGATCGACGAGACGCGCTGTATCGGCTGCGGTATGTGCGCGGCGGCGGCGCCGGAGGTGTTCCGGATCCAGGGCAGCGTGTCCACGGTGGTGGGAGAGCCCGCCCCGGAGCGGCGCAGCCGGGTGACGGACGCGGCCAACGGCTGCCCGGTGAATGCCATCGATGTCCGTGGGTAACGACAGACGGCAAAAGCAGAAAGCCCGCCCTGAAAGGGGCGGGCTTTTCTTGTTTTTCCAAGGAACAGGTGCATTTACAAATCGATCCGGAAGTCTCCGCGGGCGGCGGCCTCCGCCCGGCGGCGCTTGTCCTCCGCCAGAGCGTCCAGCATCCCGCCGATGACCTGGTTGGATACCAGGAACCCCCGGGGCGTCAGGTGCCAGCGGCCTGCCTCCTCCACGGCGTAGCCCGCTGCCCGGCACTGCTCCAAAAAGGGCAGGAAGCACTGGAAGCGGCGGCGGAAGCGGCTTTCAAATTCTTTGGGGTCCAGGCCTTGAACCGTCCGCAGGCCCAGCATCACCCACTCCGTGTCCCGGTCCCTGGGAGGGATCCGCTCGCTTTCCGAAAGTATGGGCGCATGGCTGCTCACACCCTGGATGTAGGCGTTCAGATCCCGCTCGTAGGCGTAGCGCACGCCGCCGAAATCCGAGTGGGCACCGGGGCCGAAGCCCGCATACTCTCCCAGAGTCCAATATTTGAGATTGTGGCGGGAGGCGAAGCCGGGCTTTGCAAAGTTGGAGATCTCATACTGGGCATAGCCCAGGCGGGAGAGGAAATCCACCGTATAGAGGTACATGTCCGCCTGGGCCTCGTCTCCCGGGAGGTTGGTCTCCGCCCGCCGGGCATAAAGGGGCGTTCCCTCCTCCACCTTGAGCCCGTAACAGGACAGGTGCTCCGGTTCCAGGGCGGCGGCAGCGGAGAGCGTTTCCTGCCAGCGCTCCATCGTCTGATCCGGCAGGCCGTAGATGAGGTCCAGAGAGAGATTTTCAAACTTTGCCTTCCGGGCGGCCTCCACCGCGGCCCGGACCTGCTCCATGGTGTGGATGCGGCCGATGGCCCGCAGTTCCTGGTCGTCGGCGGACTGCATCCCCAGGGACAGACGGTTGAATCCAGCCCGGCGCAGGGAGCGCAGCATCTTCCAGTCCCCGGCGGAGTCGGGGTTGGCCTCCAGGGTGATCTCCGCATCTTTGGCTACGTGGTATTTTTTCCGGATCAGTTTCAGGATCCGCACCAGCCGCTTTTCCCCCAGATAGCTGGGCGTGCCGCCGCCGAAGTACACGGTGTCCACCAGGTGCCCGGAGGCAAAGGGGGCGGTTTCGGACAGGTGGGCGCACAGGGCGTCGGTGTATGCGTCCATGCGGTCTTCCCGGCCGGACAGGGAGTAGAAATCGCAGTAGCAGCACTTTTGCTTGCAGAATGGAATGTGGATATACAGCCCCAACGGCTTGAGGGGGGTTTTCATGACGGAATCCTCCTAAACGGCTTAAAAGCATTTCCAACAGTGTACCGCCTTCGCCACGGGATTGCAAGAGCGCATACTTTTCCACCGGATGGGAAGACTGTGGGAAACTGCCAAAGGAGGGGTCATAATGGATATGACGCCAAAGGAGTATCAGGCCTATGTGGCCCGAAAGGCCCGGAAATCCCCGGTGATCCGGGACACGGCGATGGCCTTTGCCATCGGTGGGGCCATCTGCGTGGTGGGACAGCTGATCCGAAACGGATGGATGGCCGCGGGCCTTTCCCAGGAGGACGCCGGCACAGCCACCTCCTGCACCCTGGTGGCCATTTCGGCGCTGCTGACAGGCCTGAACCTCTATAACAAGCTGGCCCGCTTCGGCGGAGCGGGGACGCTGGTGCCCATCACCGGATTCGCCAATGCCGTGGTCTCCCCGGCACTGGATTTCCGCAGCGAGGGCTTTGTCACCGGTATGGCTGCCCGGATGTTCCTGGTGGCGGGGCCGGTGATCGTCTTCGGCACCACCGCAAGTGTCCTCTACGGCGTGATCTTGATGCTCTCCCGCATGGCGTAGGGCACGGGGAATCATCAATAAAAAAGGAGTGCCGGCAAACTGCCGGCACTCCTTTTGCGTTTGCTTCAGTCCACCCGCAGATTGGAGATCTGATAGGCGTGGAAGATATGCAGCTCCATGCTGGATCGGGCGGCTTTGGCATTGCCTGCCTGAATGAACCGGACGATTTCCCGGTGATCCTGCAGGGAGTAGGTAATGCTCTCTTCAAAGTAGGTGATGTCCGTGTAGATGGCCTTGCTGATAATGGGCATCAGCTTGGTCATGAACTGGTTGTGGCTGGCCAGGGCGATGGCGTTGTGAAAGTCCTGCTCTGTTTTCAGGGGGTTCTGGCCGTGGGCCACCTGTTCTTCGATCTTTGCACGCAGGTCGTCGATGGTCCTGATCTCCTCCTGAGAGGCACGCAGCGCCGCGTAATAGGCGGCGGAGGGCTCCACCATCATGCGGATCTCCAGAAGATCCCGGTGGCTGGCCGCCACGGCGCCCAGGGGGGAGAGATCCGCACTGGAGACCGGCGCTTCATAGGCGGTGACGTAGGTGCCCCGGCCCCGCTTGATCTCCACAAGGCCCCGGGTACATAGGATCCGGATGGCCTCCCGCAGCGTCACACGGCTGATCCCCAGTTCCTGGGCCAGCTGCAGCTCGTTGGGAAGCTTATCTCCGGTTTGAAAGCGGCGCTCCACCAGGATCATGTCCATAATCTGGCTGGCAGCCTGCTCGGACAGGGAAGAGGGAAATCCGTTCAATGTGATCACCCGATTCGCACAAAATTGAGTTGTGTCCTACAGACATCTTACGACAGCTGATATGGAAAATCAACTGAAATTTACAGAATCCGAACGGCATTAGAATAGTGCACAAAAAACCGTCGCAAATCCATGAAAAACACCGAAATTGCAAGATAGGAATATTTCGAGTTGACATTTGGAATGTGGGTGAATAAGATAATAAACAGACAAAGGAGCTTCGGACATAAGATGACTAATGGGAGGCGAAGGCTGCGGGCGATTTTCCGGGCGCAGCGGCGCACGGACTCCTTTTTACGCGAAAGAAATCAGAATCGAAGAGGAGATTTCAGCCCATATGGAAACCACCTTGCGCGTCACGCTCATTGCCAACGCGGGACTGCTGCTGCAGTACCAAGGCTGCACGCTGATGCTGGACGGCATCTACGGCGGAGAGGGACATCCTTTCAGCTGCCTGAGTCCCTCTGTGTGGCAGGAGATGCTCCGGGGGGAGCCCCCCTTTGAGAAGATCGATTACCTGCTCTTTTCCCACGCCCATCCGGATCATTTTTCCCCCGGCATGGTGCGGGAGTTCCTGGAACACCGGCCTGTGAAAGGCCTGTTTATGCCGGACGGACGCACGGTGGAAAAGAGTGGCTTGGTGGAATATTTAAAGGAGACCGGCACCCAGTGTGTGCTCCTCTCCAAGGAGACGGATCACGCCGCCTACCGCATTGAGCCGGACATCACCGTCCAGGCTTTTTCCACCCGCCATTTGGACAAGAAGTTCCAGAATGTCCATCATGTGTGCTATCTCATTACCTTCGGCGACAAGAAGATCCTCTTTACCGCCGATGTGGATTACACCCAGGAGACCTTTGACGCCATCCGGCAGATCCCGCTGCGGGCGGTATTTGTCAACCCGCTGTTTTTCAGCGTGCTGCGGCGGGGACGGTTTTTCCGGGGGACGCTCAATACCAAGAGCATCTGTATTTATCATGTTCCGTTTTCAGGGGACGACAAGATGAGGATGCGCCCGGTTCTGGCCCACGACCTTGTGGAGTGGCCTCCGGACAGATCCGAGACTTTCGTTCTCTGTGATGCATTCCAGCACATTGACTTATAGCGGAAAATTTGAAAGCTAAGGAGGCTGGCATGGAAGATATCATGGAAATGGCCCAGGGCAACCTGAAGCGGGTGGTGGCGATCCGTCTGAAACCCGGAACGGATGTCCTGCTGGGGCTGGAGGAGGCCTGCAGGCGAAGCGGCATCAACAACGGCGTGATCCTCAGCGCCATCGGAAGTCTCAACGGCGTGCAGTTCTGCAATCCTGTGGAACTGCCGGACAAGAAGGCGGGGTACGGCTACGGCGAGACGCTGCATCTGACAGGACCCATTGAGCTCACCAGCGCCGCCGGCATCATCTGCCACGACGACGAGGGGAACACGAACCTGCATGTGCACATCAGCCTGAGTGACCGGCATGGCAATGCCCACGGCGGTCACCTGGTGGAGGGTACCAAGGTGCTTTTGACGGTGGATGTGGTGATCGCGGAGATCGAGGGGATGGTCATGGGCCGGAAGTTCGACGACGAGCTGGAAGTTCCCCTGTTTGCCCCCAGACAGGCATAACAAGTTGTCCTCACATATTTATGGATCATGAATAGAAAGGCGTGAATACATTGGCAACTAAGAAGAAAACCTCCGAAGAGACTTGCTCTAAGGAAATGCTGCTGGGATTCTACCGCACGATGGTGCGGATCCGCGCGTTTGAGGAGCACGCGGCGGAATGCTTCACCAAGGGCATGCTGGCCGGCAACATCCATCTGAGCATCGGTCAGGAAGCCGCTGAGGCGGGCGCGTTTGCCGCCATCCAGCCTCAGGACTACTTCACCTCCACCCACCGGGGCCACGGCCACGTCATCGCCCGCGGCGGCGATCCCAAGCTGGCCATGGCCGAGCTGTTCGGCAAGAAGACCGGCTATTGCAAGGGCAAGGGCGGTTCCATGCACATTGCCGATATGGCTAAGATGAACCATCTGGGCGCCAACGGCATCGTGGGCGCCGGCCAGCCCATCTCCGCCGGCAGTGCCCTGGCCTCCAAGATCATGGGCGACAACTCCGTGACGGTGGGCTGCTTCGGCGACGGCTCCACCAACGAGGGCACCTTCCATGAGGCCCTGAACATGGCCGCCACCTGGAAGCTGCCCCTGGTGTGGTTCATTGAGAACAACTGCTACGGTGTTTCCACCGAGATCCACCGGGTCACCAACACCCCGGATCTGGCTCCCCGTGCTGCCGCTTACGGTGTTCCGTACGCGGTGGTGGACGGTACCGATCCCGAGGCTGTGTATGCTGCCATGACCAAGGCCATGGAGCACGCCCGCAGCGGCGAGGGCCCCTATGTTGTGGAGGCCAAGGTGTACCGTTATCAGGGCCATTACTGCGGCGATCCCGCCGTGTACCGTCCCGCTGAGTACATGGAGCACGCTCTGGCCAACGACGGCATCGAGAAGCTGGGCAAGAAGCTCATGGACATGGGCGTCGCCGCCGAAGAGCTGGAGAAAATGAAGGCGGACGCCAAGGAAGAGATGGACGAGGCTGTGAAGTTCGCTGACGAGTCTCCCTATCCCGATCCCTCTGAAGTAACTGACGATATGTACGCGACTGACAACGAAAGGTGTGTGGCAAGATGAGCAAGAAAATTACGGTCAGCAAAGCCATCCGTGAAGGCCTGCACGAGGAAATGGTCCGGGATGACAAGGTCTTCATCATGGGCGAGGATATGGCTGTGATGGGCAACGTGTTTGCCATCACCACCGGTTTTCTGGATGAGTTCGGCCCCAACCGCGTGATCGATACCCCGATCTCCGAAGAGGGCTTCTGCGGCATGGCCGTGGGTGCGGCTATGCGTGGTATGCGTCCCGTTGTGGAGCTGATGTATGACGACTTCGCCACCGTGGCGGCAGATCCTCTGCTGAACCAGGCGGCCAAGATGCGCTACATGACCGGCGGCCAGGCCTCTGTGCCCATGGTGCTGCGTGCTCCTATGGGTTCCGGCCGCCGCAATGCCGGCCAGCACTCCCAGTCCCTGGAGAACTTCTTCTGCCACTTCCCCGGCCTGAAGGTTGTGGCTCCCTGCTCCGCTGAGGATGCCAAGGGCCTCATCAAGTCCGCCATTCGGGACGACGACCCCGTCATCGTGCTGGAGCACAAGCTGCTCTACGCCAAGAAGGAGGAGATCCCCGAGGAGGAGTATCTCACCCCCATCGGCAAGGCTAAGGTCAAGCGCGAGGGCAAGGACCTGACCATCATCACCTGGAGCCGTGAGGTGAACTTCTCCATGGAGGCCGCTGAGAAGCTGGCCGCTGAGGGCATTGATGTGGAAGTCCTGGATCTGCGCACTCTGGTGCCCATCGACTGGGAAGCCATTAAGGCCTCTGTGTCCAAGACCCACAACGTCATCGTGGTGTCCGAGGAAGTCAAGCGCGGCAGCTATGCCGGCGAGATCTCCGCGCAGATCGCCGAGGAGCTCTTCGACGAGCTGGACGCTCCCGTGGAGCGCGTGTGCGGCCTGAACATCGTCTCTCCCTTCAGCCCCGTGCTGGAAGATCAGAACTTCCCCCATCCCGACGACATTGTCAAGGCCGTCAAGCGTGTTCTGAACAAGTGAGGAGGTAACAATAAATGGCTTATGAAGTATTGATGCCTCAGCTGGGCCTGACCATGGAGGAGGGCACGGTTTCTCAGTGGATCAAGCACGAGGGAGACGAGGTCAAGACCGGTGATGTGATCCTGGAGATCACCACCGACAAGCTCACCAACGAAGTGGTCAGCGAGCATGACGGCGTTCTTTTGAAGATCGTTGCCCAGGAGGGGGAGGATGTCCCCGTCAAGGGCCTGCTTGCTTACATCGGTCAGCCCGGCGAGGCTGTGGGCGATGCGGCTCCTGCTGCCGCCCCCGCCGCTCCCGCTGCTGAGGCTGCCCCTGCTGCCGCTGCTCCTGCCGCGGCTGCTCCCGCTCCCGTGGCTGCCGCCAACGGCGCCCGGATCCGCATTTCTCCCCTGGCCCGCAAGACCGCGGCCAGCCTGGGGATCGACTATTCCAACATCGTGGGCAGCGGTCCCTCCGGCCGGATCGTCCTCAAGGACATCCTGGCTGCCAAGGATGCTGCTCCCGCTGCTGCTCCTGCCGCCGCTCCCGCTGCCGCGCCTGCTGAGAAGAAGGCACCTTCTGCCGGAGTGGAGCTGATGGAGGGCGACACGGTTGTGAAGCTCACCGGTATGCGCAAGGTGGTTGCCGAGCGGATGCTGCAGTCTCACACCGAGATCCCCTGCGTCACCCAGAACATCAAGGTGGACGTCACCGAGCTGATGAAGTTCCGCAAGATGCTGCTGGAGGAGACCGGCAAGAAGTACTCTGTCAACGATCTGGTGCTCAAGGCCACTGCCAAGTGCCTGCGCAGCCATCCGGAGATGCTGGTGAGCTTCGACGAGGCCAACAAGCAGATCATCCAGCGCGCTCATGTCAACATCGGCATGGCCGTGGCTCTGGACGCCGGCCTGATCACTCCCGTGATCCGGGATGCCGACAAGATGGGCCTGGATCAGCTCTCCGCTACGGCCAAGGATCTGGCTTCCCGCGCCAAGGAGAACAAGCTCCTGCCCGACGAGTACAAGGGTTCTACCATCACCGTGTCCAACCTGGGCATGTTCGGCATCGAGACCTTCACCCCCATCATCAACCAGCCGGATTCCTGCATCATCGGCGTGTGCGCCATTGAGGATGAGCTGGCTCTGAATGCCGAGGGCGGCGTGGAGGCCCGGAAGGTCATGCGCCTGTCCGTCACCCTGGATCACCGCACGCTGGACGGCGCTGTGGTTGCCAAGTTTGAGATGGATCTGCGTGACCTGCTGCAGAACCCCATGAGCATCTTGCTGTAACGGGAGGAACATACCAATGGCTTATGAATTGAAGATGCCCCAGCTTGGCCTGACCATGGAAGAGGGCACCGTTTCCAAGTGGATGAAGAAGGAAGGCGACGCCGTCAAGGTTGGCGACGTGGTCCTGGAGATCACCACCGACAAGCTGACCAACGAGGTCACCAGCGAGGTGGAGGGCACCATGCTGAAGATCGTGGCCCAGGAGGGCGACGATGTGCCCGTGAAGGGCACCCTGGCCTGGATCGGCCAGCCCGGTGAGGCGATTCCCGGCGCTGCCGCTCCCGCCGCTGCGCCTGCTGCCGCTCCCGCACCCGCTGCTGCTCCTGCCAAGCCCGCCGGCGACACCAGCATCATCGTCATCGGCGGCGGCCCCGGCGGCTATGTGGCCGCCATCCGTGCCGCTCAGCTGGGCGCAAAGGTCACCCTTATTGAGAAGCAGTATGTGGGCGGCACCTGCCTGAACGTGGGCTGCATCCCCACCAAGTGCCTGCTCCACAGCGCTGAGCTGATGGAGGACATCAAGAACCAGGGCAAGGAGATCGGCGTGGAAGTGGAGGGCGTGAAGCTCAACTTCGCCCAGGTCATTGCCCATAAGAACGCCATTTCCAAGCAGCTGACCAACGGAGTCACCGGCCTGCTGAAGATGAACAAGGTCAAGAAGATCGACGGCGAGGCTACCTTCGTGGCACCCAAGAAGCTCTCTGTGAAGAAGGCGGACGGCACCACCGAGGAGATGACTGCCGATGCCATCATCGTGGCTACCGGTTCCGTCAACTCCCAGCCTCCCATCCCCGGCCTGAAGGAGAACCCCAACTGCATCGACTCCACCGGCGCCCTCTCTTTGGAGAAGCTGCCCAAGACCATGGTGGTCATCGGCGGCGGCGTCATTGGCCTGGAGCTGGCCTGCGCCTACGCGGCCTTCGGCACCAAGATCACCGTGGTGGAGGCTCTGGACCACATGCTGCCCATGCTGGACGGCGACCTGACCAAGATCGGCGTTGCCCATATGAAGAAGATGGGCATGGAGTTCAACCTGGAGTGCCCCGTGCAGTCTGTTGAGGAGTCCCCTGTGGGCGCCAAGGTGGTCTGCAAGAACAAGGCCGGCGAGACCGTCAGCTTTGAGGCTGAGAAGGTCCTGGTTGCCATCGGCCGCAAGGCCAACACCGCCAGCCTGAATCTGGAGGCTGCCGGCCTCAACAACGACCGCGGCCGGATCATCGTCAACGACAAGATGGAGACCAATGTCCCCGGCGTGTATGCCATCGGCGACTGCGTCTTCGGCCGTGCTCAGCTGGCTCACACCGCTTCCGCCATGGGCGAAGTGGCTGCCGAGAATATCATGGGCATCCCCGCCGTGTACGACGAGAAGACCAATCCCACCTGCGTGTACATCGAGCCCGAGGCTGCTTCCGTGGGCCTCACCGAGGAGCAGTGCAAGGCTCAGGGTCTGGAGTACAAGGTTGGCAAGTTCCCCATGAGCGCCAACGGCAAGGCTCTGATCCTCAACGGCGGCGAAGGCATCGTGAAGATCATCGCCGGCAAGGAGTACGGCGAGATCCTGGGTATGCACATCATCGGGCCCCGCGCCACCGACCTCATCGCGGAGGGCGCTCTGGCCATCGGCGAGGAGATGACTCTGGACGAGATCATTGCCACCATCCATTCTCACCCCACGGTCACCGAGACTATGCGTGAGGCGGCCCTGCAGGCTGAGAAGCGCGCCATTCACACGTCCAACAAGTAAGAAACTCCTGTCTACGCGCTATGCGTGGCATGGAGCGGTCCTCAGCAATGTGAAAGAGGCCCGAAGTTGTTCTTCGGGCCTCTTTTTTCAAAGCGGAGCTGCGTCTACCTGCGCACATACCACAAAAGAGAGAGGCGAATACGATGACCCTGTATCTGGAACTGGCAGCCTATGCCTGTGCAACGACGTTTTCCCCCGGCCCCAATAACATCCTGCTGCTGAGCAGCACCAGCAAATACGGACTGAAAAAGTGCTTTCCCCTGATTTTCGGCATTTGGTCCGGCCTGCTGTGCATTATGCTGATTTGCGGCTTTGGATGTGCCGGCCTGGGCGAACTGGTGCCGCAGATCGTGCCGGTGGCCAAGTATGTGGGTGCGGCGTATATCCTCTATCTTGCCTATAAGATGCTGTTCAAAAAGGTCACCGACACCCAGACTCAGGATCAGCCCCTTTCCTACGGCAATGGGTTTTTGCTGCAATTCCTGAATGTGAAGATCCTGATGCTGGGGATTGCGGCCTATTCCGGCTATATCCTGCCGGGGGGATTCCGCTTTTCCGCCGTGCTGGCGTTTGCCGTCATCATGGCCGCCTGCGCGGGAACCGGAAACCTCATCTGGGCGACCGTTGGGTCGCTGCTGTTCCCCATTTACAGCCGCTTCAACAAGCCCATCAACCTGGTGATGGCCCTTCTTTTGGTGTGGTGCGCCTGGAAGATCGTGAACATTTGACGGTGCCGCGGTTCTGCCGCCGGCAGAACCAGTTGTAATATTTCACTAGGAGGATTCTGTCCCGCAATGAGCAAACGTCAGAAGAAAACTGCCGAAGAACGGCAGGTGGAAATTGAGAGTGCCCGGATCTTTGGCAAGCACGTCTCCAGAGAAAAGGGGTATCTGCTGCTGGCGGTTACGCTGGTGGCTTGCGCTTTGCCCATGGTGCTGGGCGTGCGCATGTGGGATCAGATCCCGGAGATCGTGCCCAGCGGACTCATCGGCGCCAATGGGGAGGACGATTCCCTGCCCCGCTGGGTGGTGGTATTTGGCCTGCCGGGCCTGATGTGCCTGCTGGATCTCATTACCCATGTGCAGCTGATGATCAACCAAAAGCGCATGACCATGCCATCGCCTCAAGTGCGTCTTCTGGGCCGGTGGGGCTTTCCCATCATTTCTGTGATCTTTTGCAGCGGTATGATTATGGAAGCCTCCGGCGCGGAAAAGGTTTTGCCTCTGACGTTTGTAACGCCCTGCATCCTGGGCCTGGCACTGCTGATCCTGGGAGGCCATATGTGGGATTGTCCCAAGGACGCCCGAGTGGCCCTGCGGTTTTCTTTCTGCCTGAGCGATGCGGCCTGGCGGTCTGTGCACCGCTTTGCCGGTTGGCTGTGGCTGGCTGTGGGGCTGCTCCTGATTGCCCAGTCCATGATCACCGCCACCTCCACACCGGTCATCGCTGTGGTGGTTTTGCTGGCTTTGATGGCTCCCGCCGCTTACGGTTACCTCTTTGTCAGACGGTTAAACCAGTAAGAAACAGAACCTGACCCCCTTCTCCCAAAACGCACAAAAAATTGAAAAATTTTTGTGAACATGTCGATGTTGACGCACAAACGGCAGGATGGTAATATGGTAATACCAACATGGAGAGGGGGGCAGTTCCATGCGGCTGGAGAAAATTCAGTACGTTTCTCCTAAGATACCGGAGCTTGTGATGCAGGCACTGATCAGCGCCATTGAGAGCGGTCAGATCCGGGTGGGGGAGGAGCTGCCTTCGGAACGGGATTTGGCGGAGCACCTGGGCGTGGGCCGGGGTTCTCTGCGGGAATGCCTGGCGATCCTGGAATTTCTGGGTGCCATTGAAAACAGAGGCAGCCGCAAGAAGGTGGCCCGGGATGCGGATTATATCCGCCGGGCGGCTTCTTTTGTGCGGATCTCCAACCAGCTGGACTCCATGGAGGATTTCAATGAATTCCGCCGGGTCAACGAGGTGGCCATTGCCGGTATGGCTTGTCAGCGGGCCACCAAAGAGGATCTGGCGGAGATTGCTGCGGCTATGGCGCGGCTGGAGGCCAATCCGGAGGATCCCGTAGGGGATGTGCTTTTTCACGATGCACTGGCAGTGGCCAGCCATAACATGATGCTGGCAGCCACCATCCACCTGGTCAACAGCATGATCGCCGATGTGCGCAGGCGGTTTTTCAAGAAGCCGGATTACATCCGGCGCTCCCAGGAGTCCCACAGGGCGATCTTTGAAGCAATCAAGAGCGGCGATGTGGAGCTGGCCAAGCGGGAGATGAATCTGCACCTGGATATCGTGGTGGAGTTTTCCGGCCGGTATCCGGAGCTGCGGGAAGAGGAATGAGCCGTTTGCCTGCAGGGGAGAGCGCTTCTTTTTTTGCCCTTCGGGTTTGCTCCAAAGCCGCAAAACTTGGTAGGACCAACATGCAAAGCACCGCTTGTCCGAGCGAGAAAGAGACCATTTGATGACAATTACGACGCATTATCTGGAGACTGGTTCCCAGAATCCATTTTATAACCTGGCCTTTGAGGAATATGTTCTCCGTAACCGCCGTGAAGGCGATTATCTGATGCTGTGGCAGAATGACAACACCATTGTTATCGGGCAAAACCAGAATGCCGAGGCAGAGATCAACCGTTCCTTTGTGGAATCCCATGGGATCCGTGTGGTTCGTCGGATGACCGGCGGCGGCGCGGTTTACCACGACCTTGGAAATCTCAACTATTCGTTTATTACAGACGCGGGAGATTCGGCCCAGTTGGCCATGGCGCGGTTTACCCGGCCCGTGGTGGAAGC